>ERZ1026882.454-NODE-454-length-23086-cov-5.871999_pt1 | contig 23086 bp, 9 predicted proteins | sample MGYA00380171_ERZ1026882 | MGnify/ENA primary metagenome ERZ1026882 (study PRJEB33269, sample SAMEA4719807) | human gut metagenome | biome: human-associated habitat; feature: organic feature; material: feces | place: Cameroon | collected 2013-10 ...
CACCTTTTTGATGATTACCTTACCTGTATTGTCAGTTGACTTCTGGATATACACGCCCTTGGTTTTGCCATTGGTCTGTACGCCAGATACGGTGTAGTATTGTGTATTAATGTTTTCACCCTTTTCTGATACTCCTATGTTTGTAATACCTGTAGGAAATTCTTCATCCTTGACCGGTATGAATACAAATGGGAATTGAGTTAGACCAGCAGCTCCCTTTGTTTCCAGAACGCCATCTTCATTTGCTTTCCAGTATTCTTCTTTGGTAAGGGTTCTGACGGCAACCTTATTAGAGCCAATGAGGCCACGTATGTAGTATGGATAATAGGCTTTCGTTGCCATTTTTGTCGCATTCAGATATGGAGTGCTACCACCTATCAGACAAGAGAAATTATACTTAGGAGTCTTGGAGGTAGCTCCCTTTACTTCAGCAATCCATACCTGAGAAGCATCGTAATGTCCGTCTTCTTTTACCAGTGGAGTAAATGCTGGCATGGTCTCACCCTGATTTTTATAGGTAAGATAGGCATCGTTTTCCACATCGTAGATGGCATATTTACCAGCTTCCAGAACTACATAATTCTCGTTCATGACCATCACGTGATAGGTCAGCTTCTGGTCGAAGTTCTCACCTGTGATGTGCAGCGTGTAGTCTCCGCTGGTCAGTCCTTCTGTCAGATCCAGATATTTACCTTCGGTTCCATTGCTCCATGTATATTTGGCGTTGACAATATTATCTGGTGCGTTGGCATAGAGTACGAGGGCATCGCCCTGGTTGACCATCAGGTCCAGCGAATCAGAAACCAGTCGATTGTTCAGCAGCGCACAAGGCTCCAATCCTTTGACATGGATGCGGAAAGTAATCGTCTGAGCCAATCCGCCTTGGTTGATAAACTGACCCTTGATTTCTCTATCTGATGTTAAGGATGAAAGGGTTATGGAAGTACCAGTTTGTCCTGTGCTCCATTTGCCGACTCCCCAACCGCTGGCTCCTCCGACATTAAGGGTAACATCGCTTCCGCAAGGTACGGTAGCTTCTGTTGCACCGACCCATGTATTATTGCAGTAGATAGAACTGCTTACAGTGGTAGGAGTACAATCAGCATTTACAGCAATAGAGAACATCTGCTCACTCTTAATACCGTTTTCATTGGTATATATGGCACGATAAATGAAGCTCTTGTCTGTAGTGACTGTGATGTCCTTGGTTGTCTCACCTGTATTCCAACTCCAGTTACCAGTATCCACAACACCTTCAGGAAGTTGAGGCATCAATTTGACTGTTTTGCCTTTTGGAAGGGCGGTATTTACATTGATGATGTAATTGTTTTCCAGTCCACCTAATTCATTATGATCGATAATCTTTCCATCATATTCCATCTTTGGAGTCAATAAGGTAGGTCTGTGCTGCTCGTCGGCAATACCATCGTAAGTACAAGTCAAAACGGAGTATCCCATGTGGTCGTAAGGACCGCTTACTGCTCCCGTCGGCCCACCATCTATTCCCATCTTCTCTAATGCGATTTCCGAGAAAGGCATCTTTACGCCCTTTACTCCTTCGTAATGTCCGATGACACGTGCCCAGTATGGGCGCATCTCTCCGCGACTACCTCCATTAGGTCCACCTTGTACCCATGCTTGATGCCATGCAGAGTGACAGTCTGTATAATGGTAGTTGACCCATGGCAGATCGTCTCTTCCGTCAAAGTTGTATGCAGCTTGGAATTCAAGACCAGCAGCGATTCGGTTGTCGTGATAGGAGTAGAGGTCATCACCTTGATTCCATGCCGTCTGGCAGATATCAACGGCAAGACCTGCTGCCATTTGGGCATGTCCTTGGTCACGACCGGTTTCCTGCATCTGACCTACCTTTCCGTATGCACCTGTTTCTCCTGCATATTCTGCAACATGAGGCACGAGATTATCTATATATTCATTCAGTCCTCCGTTGTACTTGTCTGTCTCTGTATTCTCAGGTGCCCATGGCCAAGGATAGTTGGCTTTAGCCAGCTCTGCCTGATCGTACTTGTAGTAAGACATTGCCTGGTTATAGATAAAGACATCGTCGCATAGAATACCTACAGACATCAGGGCGAGTGTGTTGCAAAGTCCCCAGTTGCTCCAGTAATGTCCAGGTCGTTGACCTCCATGAGTTGCATCATAGCGCCAGTTGCGCCAGGTATCATTGCGGGAACGCTGGAATCTCATGATAGTGGGATACCAGAGATCCAGCATCCATCTTTTGAATGTCTCGAAATCCTTGGCTTTCCATCCTTCGTAGTCACGCATCAATTCTGCAGCTTGTGCAAATTCATATCCATAAAGACCTCCTGCAAGAGCGAAGTTACTGTCGCCACCGATACCTTTGCAGGTGTTGGCCCAAGCCATCAATACATCAACGGCATGTTTGGCGCACGCTTCATTTCCTTCTATCTTCCAACGGAGTGCATTCTGATAAGCGATGGTTGCACCACGGGCAGCATTGATATAATTCTGACCAGAGCTACCGCCACGGATGATGGTTTCTACTGGCCATGTTGCACAGGTAGGTTGTGCAAATTCTGCATTCTTCAAGATGTTATAAGCCTTGGTCACCTTCTCATTACCGGCAGCCAGTTGTGCCTTGATGCGTTCGAAGTCTGCATTGGTATGTAGTCCTCCTGGATGACGGAAGCCACGGCTTGAATCATAGGCTGGCATCAGTTCAGTATCTGTGAAAATCATTCCTTGTGTAGCTTTCACGTTTTGGATAGCTGCCTTCAGGTCTGCCACATATTCGTCTATCACGAATTGTGACAGAGTTTCTTTCTCGCTCTTAGCCTTAATGAGTTCGTAGGTGTCTGAAAGCATGGCTACTGCATCAGCAGTATAGATACTGATATCACCATTGATGAGTGTAGAAGCTTCTTTTAAAGTTGTGTTCAGCGTAGTCAGATTGCCTTGTGTGCCGTGACGGAATTCGTTATCGTAGTCATCAGCAGCTAAAGCCAATTGGGTCACTTCGCTTCCTGTCAGTGCTCCGTCATAAATACGGATATCTGCCACCTTGGTGTTTTTTAAATATACATCATTGTCAAAAGGAGAGCGGCCTATCCAGTTGTATTTAGGCGCTTCTGTACCAAATACTTCTGAAATCTTATTGCTTGTTGCGCTCGCTTTCTTCTGACCATTTACATAGAGAGTTCCTTCTGTGCCCTTTTGCACATAGACTACGTTTACCCAATTTCCTTTTGGGGAAACCTGTGTGGCATTGACACTTTTCTCGCTGCCATATCCTGCAGCCGAAGAACCCACTCGCTGGGTATTGAGCGTATAGAAATAGTAGCAACCTTCAGTTTGGGTACATGCAGGATTATTACTGAAAGTAAATAGGAAGTTACCCAAGCCAGTAATGTCTTGGGTAGCATTTACGTAATAATACATACTGATGGAGAAGTCGCTGCATCCAGCCAATACTTTTCCTGTACCTTCGCCCATGTCAAAATATCCATTTTCCGACCCCAGGTTCAGTACATGATATTTTCCCATTGTTTCCACTTTGGCGTTATTCATCAAAGTGCCAACAATGTTTCCCCCGGAAATGACTTCTTTGACATTTCCGCCAGTTGCATTTTCAAAGTTGAAATGCAACTTGAGATTTGCACCATCTGCCCACATTCCTAAGACATTGAGCAAAGCTGCAAAAACGATGAGTAATCGATTTTTTTTCATATAGTTTATGTTTTTAATTTATCTTTGTTTTCTTATTCTTTGTTTCCTTATACAAATAAGTACACGCTGATTACTTATTATAAACGATTTTTTTGATGTTTTATGATGAAAATTCGATTATTATTGTTATTTTTGCACTTAAATATAAATCATATCTCATAGAAATGAAGAACCTAATCCTGATAATACTTTTTATATGCACTTGCTGTCTGCCGATAAGTGCCTACTATATCTATCGCTTATTGAACACCTCTATCGGCTTGCCTGACAATGAAATCAAGTCGCAACTTTGGCTTCCGGATGGAAGATTGTGTGTCCGTACTTCATCCAGTCTGTCATTCTTTGATGGTTGCACCTTCCGCTCTTTTCCTCCTGTGGTAAGCGAGATGTATCCTATGGATTATGTGGCAGCCTTGCCAACGGCTTATGTGGATGGTCAGCAGCGGGTTTGGATTAAGGAATCAGGACAGATGTTGGTTTTCGATTTGACCACAGAAAGATATGTTGGCGATATCAGGGGATTGCTTGCTTCTATGGGCATCAAAGAACGTATCCGTAATTTATTTATTGATTCAGCTAAAGATTTCTGGTTTGTGACCGTTTCAGGGAAAGTCTTTCATCGGGAGGGAAATTCAAAAGGAAAGGCTGTTGCCGTGCGTGTGCGTGCCAAGGGATTACGGGATGTGGCTAATTGGGCAGGTAATCATTGGTTTGTCTATCATGATGGAAAGATTATGTGCTGGAATGCGGCGATGACAAAGGTTCTTCATAGTCAACTTCTGTGGAATGGTGAAATGCTGGCGCGTGATTTCGTGCAGTTTTCACAAAACTCAGAACAGCTATGGGTGATGTGGAATCATGGTGTCGCTTCATGGCTTTCTCTTACCCATCAATGGCAATACAGATATGTGAATGATAAGGATGTTGCGGTCACGTTGTGTGCCACTTCTCCGAAAATCTGTTATGTAGGGCTTCGCAATGCGGGCTTGTTAGCTTTGTCGGCAGATGGAAATACGATGCTCCAGTCAGAATATGAGATGATGAATGGAGATGTTGTAAGAGATGGCGTGCAGACGATTGCTTACCGGGATGGTAATCTGATGGTGGGAATGGCAAATCATGGCATTTTCTTCTGTCATTCCAATATGCAGCGTTTTCCTTACGTTACCTATCAGCAACTTGGTTTGTCTGATGGCGGTTTTCGCCTCAATGATGGAAAGGGAGGAAAACCTTTGGTCGTGACTTCTCAAAAAGTGTATCAGCTCTTGATGCCTGAGATGCGATTGAAGCCTTTGCCTGTGAAAGGCACTGATTTCATCCGCGGTATGGTGGATAGCAGAAATCGTGTTTGGATGGGAAGTTACAAGCAGGGTTTTTATATGTGGGATGGTCTGGAAACTCACCATTTCATGCAGGGTAGTATTCCGCAGAAAGACATTAACTACAATATCGTAAGAGAGTTTCAGGAAGATGCGCATCATCGCATTTGGGTAAGCTTTCATGGTGGCATAGGTGTCTTGGATGAGAATTGCCGCATCCATCCTCTGAAAGATAAGCATCTGGAAAAATATAAGGTGGTCAATGAGTTCCGGATAGATAAGAATGACGTTATTTGGGCAGCCACTTCGCAGGGATTCTTTGCTTATTCTCTGAAAGATAAGAAGTTTCTGTCTCCTCAGAATCTCGTGGATGATGTGGAGATGCAGAATCTGCTCAGTGGACCCTGCAAGGCCTTGCAGGTTGACAGTCAGGGTTGGATATGGATAGGTTCTCTGAACGGTATGTTTGTCTTGAACCCGAATAGCAGAAAGGTATTCCATTACGGTTTGAAAAATGGAATGCCCAATGAGATGATCAATGGAATCATCGAGGATCAGTTTGGAAATGTATGGGTGACCACTGCCAATGGCTTGTGCCGCTTTTCTCGTTTGGATGAGCAGAACTTCAGATTAGCAGTCTTTGATGAACAGAATAAGTTGGGCGATTGTAGCTTCAACTGGATGGCAACGACCCATCTTGCTGGAGGTAAACTCCTTTTTGGCAGCCAGAAAGGTTTTTATGTAGTGGATCCTTCTAATATTCAGAATTTGAAATATTCAGGCCACCCAGTTTTCACTTCCCTCTTTGTGAATGAACAGGAGGTATTGCCGGATAAAGAACTGAACGGAAGAGTCTTGTTGGAGAAAGCCCTGTCTTCTACAAGAAGGGTCGTGTTGCGATATGATGAGAACTTTATCACGGTTTATTTCTCTGGCCTGAATTTTGACATGCCTCGCCATACCTATTATAAATATAGGTTGAAAGGAGTCAATGCTGATTGGGTGGAAAGTAGTCCGCAGGATGGTATTGGCAAGGTGAGCTATACCAATCTGGCTCCTGGCGAGTATGAACTCGAGGTATTTTCTGCTGGCTTTGATAAGCAATGGAGTCAACAGTCCATCAGACTTCTGATTGTCATACAACCTCCTTTCTGGGCCACCTGGTGGGCTAAGTTGTGTTACTTGCTGCTTATCGGCGGTGCTATCTTCTGGATCATCAGTAGGAAGATGAAGCGGGATCGCCAGCGAATGGAGGTGGAAAAAAACAAGGAACTGGAGGAAATGAAATACCGTTTCTTTACCAATATCACCCATGAATTCCGTACGCTCCTTACGCTCATTATCACTCCTGTGGGTAGTGTGCTGAAGCATACTGCTGATGAGGAAACTCGCCAACAGTTGAAGGGTGTGAGCAAGAATGCAGGCGATCTGTTGCAGTTGGTCAACCAGTTGCTCGATTTTCGTAAGATGGAAACGAATGGAGAAAGCCTTAACTTACGGAGTGGAATCTTCGGTGAATTCGTGGAATATACTACCATGAAGTTTCAATCTTTGGCTGAGCAAAAGCAGGTGAGTCTGGATGTAAATGACCATTCAGACGGTATCTTTATGTGCTTTGATCGTGACAAAGTGGCTAAAATCCTGAATAATCTCTTGTCTAATGCCTTCAAATATACTCCTTCGGGAGGAAAGGTTAGGGTTGAGTTAAGTCAGACTGCCTGTGATGACCGCCGTTTTGTGCGCATGGAGGTGATGGATACGGGTTGCGGCATCTCTCCTGAAGACCAGAAACGTGTGTTCGACCGATTCTTCCGTTCTGCCGACCAGAAAACTACGAATGTGGGATCTGGCATCGGCTTGAACATGGTGGCAGAGTATGTGAAGTTGCACCAGGGCAAAATCTCTTTGGAAAGTAAAGAAGGCGAAGGCTCCCGATTTATTGTAGAATTACCTGCCGATCTAAAAGCAGAAACTCATGAGGCTTCTTTGAATCGCCAGACGGATGATTCTTCTAAACAGCAGTCTGCTGCTAATCGTCAGGCGGTTGCTCCTTTGGGGCATCAATTGGGAAATCATCAGTTTATCGATAAGAGTATATTGGTGGTAGAGGATAATGATGGTTTCCGTCAGTATCTGGTCAAGGAACTGTCTCATATATATAATAAGGTATTGATGGCGGAAGATGGCTTGCAGGGTGCCATGATGGCAGAAGAACACAATCCAGACCTCATCATTACCGATGTGATGATGCCGCGGATGAGTGGCACCGAAATGTGCCGTCGCATCAAGGAAAATCTGCAGACTTCCCATATTCCGGTCATTCTTCTTACGGCATGGAGTACGGATGAGGGGCGGGCGGAAGGCTACAAGGTGGGAGCTGATGCCTATATCGCCAAGCCGTTTGATATGGATGTACTCCTTGCTCGCATCAGTAATCTCCTGGAGAAGCAGGAAAAGAGGATGCATGATTTCTCACATAGTGCTTCGCTGGATGTCAAAAACATTGCCGACTCGGCTCCTGATGAGAAGTTCCTGAAAGAAATCATCTCTTTGATAGAAAAGAATATCACGGATTCTGATTATACTACAGATTCGCTTGCCGCTGATATGGCGATGTCGAGAATGAGCCTATATCGTAAGATGAAAGCTTTGACAGGACAAACTCCTTCCGACTTTATCAGAACGGTACGTTTGAAGGCTGCGGCTGAACTTTTGAAGAGCGGACAGCGCAATGTTTCTGAAGTCTGCTATCTTACAGGTTTTGCCACTCCGCAGAACTTTACCAAGCATTTTAAGGACATGTTTGGCGTTGTTCCTTCCCAATATAGGGGGTAAAAAGGGTGTTGTTACGTTTGATATGTGTTTTTGTTACGGTTCACACATAGGCATATGGGATTATTCTCTAATTTTGCAGCCGTAAACTAAACCAACGTACAACATGAAACCAACAACTGTAACCCAGCAACAGATGATTGCTGACTTTTATAAGGAATATCAAGTAAAGCTTGTCAACTTTGCTGTAGCTCGCTTGGGCAATTGGCAGGAAGCTGAAGACTTGGTGCAGGATGTGTTTGTCAAGTTGATGACCTATGACGGCATCATCAATAAGACAACCATCCGGTCATTTGTCTTCACCATAACCAATCATGAAGTCATGAATATCCTGCGCCGTAGAGCATGTCGTCACAAGGTGGAAGAGAATGTGGCGTATGAGCAGGAATTGCAGCATTGTGCCGTAGAGCGTGTCGTAGAGTATCATGATACGCTGCGTATGGTCAATTATTGTGTGGATCAACTGACTCCTTCCTGTGCCAAGGTTTATCGTTTGACTCTCTTTGATGGCAAATGCGCAGGAGAGATTGCAAAGGAATTGAATGTTTCTAAGCGTACCGTCGAATCCCAGTTGCTCACTTCCCGCAAGAAAGTCAGAATGATGCTTCAGGCGATATAATGTGTAATTAAACCTATAACTTTATATATAACGAACCCTGTTTAACTTTTAGTTTATATGATGAAATCAAAACTGTTTATATTGTGTTTTTTGGCTGTTTGCCAAGTGTGTCAGGCCAACTTCTTGCCTGTTAACCTGAAAGTAAATGGATTGTCTAATCCTGTAGGGATAGATACTTCAAATCCAACTTTCAGTTGGCAGACGGAAAGTGACGAGAGAGGTTTCCTGCAGTCTGCATACGAATTAGTTGTAAGGTCTGCTTCTGGAGCAGAAGTTTGGAAATCAGGAAAGGTTGAGTCTGCTTTGCAAAATCAGATTACATACGCAGGAAGTCCCCTTGTGTCATGTTCCCCTTATTCTTGGACGGTTACAGTCTATGATAAGAATGGTAAAGCATCAGTAGCCTCAAAGGGCACTTTCGAAACTGCTTTCCTCAATGCCAATGAGTGGAAAGCGCAATGGATACAACCTGCCAAAACCTGCAATGCAAAGGTGGAAATTCCGCTCCAGACTTCATGCCGGTATGTCAAACTTGATGTCACCAAGTTGGGACTTCCAGCTTCCACAGATTCCAAGTTCTATTTCTTACAGTTGGCAGAAATGGAAATCTATAGCGGAGAAGAAAATGTGGCCCGTAAGGCTACCTTCAGTGCGAGCGATACCTGGACGATTGGTAACTGGAACTTAAACTATCTTAATGATGGAGTTGTTCAGGGGACAACTTTAGGATATACTACAACACAAAAAGGTAATAATAGCCAGCATGTGTATGTCATTGCCGACTTGGGTAAGGTAATGGACATCAACCGTATTGTGCTTTATCCACGACAGGATGATAAGGCTGCGAGCGGTACAGAAGCAGCTAACTTCCCAAGTTCTTATACCATCCAGACATCAGATGATAACAAGAAATATTCTGTAAAGCATAAAGTGGTTGATGGAGTTGCTCCAAGTTTCATCAATACATCTCAGGTAATTCCTTATCTTGGCAGAAACTTTACTGTTGCGAGTGGAAAGAATGTCAAGCGGGCAAGAATCTATGCTTCGGCATTGGGAGTATTTGATATGACTCTAAATGGGAAACCAGTTACCGAAAACAAACTGGAACCAGGAGAGAGCGAGTATGAAAAGACGATACTTTATTCTACATACGATGTTACTTCTATGGTTTTGCAAGGTGCCAATACGCTGATAGCTCGCGTTGCGGGTGGCATCTTTCATGTTGATAAGCTGAATGGAAGATTCTCCAAAGGAGAAGTGGTGAACACTGGAGATAAGGCTTTGAAGGCTGAATTGCATATTGATTATGAGGATGGAACATCTGATGTGATTCTGACTGATAAGCAGTGGACAAGTACACCTTCGCCTACATTAGGAAGTAACTGGTGGGGCGGTGAAGACTATGATGCCCGTAAAGAAATAGCTGGTATTGGGCAGGCTTTCTATGATGTAAGTACTTGGAATCCTGTAGAAGTGGTAGCCTCTCCTTCTTTCAGAAGTAGTCAGGCCAGTGGCTTGGGCGTCCTGAAAGCTCGCCAGCATGAATCGGTTCGAGTAGTGGAAGAATGGAAAGCGGTAGGCGTGAAGAGTGTATATAGTGGCGGCTACCATCTCTATGTCGTTGATTTCGGCAGAAACTTTGCAGGGCAGTACCGTTTTAAACTGAAAGGTAAGAGCGGACAGGTTATCACTCTTCGTGAGGGAGAAAGTCTGAATGCTGATGGATCTGTCTTCATGGAGAATTACTATACTGGTCCTGCAGATACGTATGAAACTTATACTTTTGCAGGCAAGGAAAATGGCGAGGAATGGGGACCTGAGTTTATGTACCATGGCTTCCGTTATCTTCAGATTATAGGTCTGGATGAGGCTCCCAAGCCGGAAGATTTTACGGCTTTGCGTTTGCGTAGTGATATGGACTTGGCAGGTACTTTCGAAACTAACAACTCATTGCTCAATGATATACATGTTATCTGCCGTGATGCCATCCAGAGTCAGTTGTATAATAGTATAACCGATTGTCCTCATCGAGAAAAATTGGGATGGCTGGATGTTCCTAATGAGATGTACAATTCCTTGGTCTATAATTATGACATGGAAAATTTCTTCAAGAAAGTAGTACAGGATTGTTTTGATGCACAGTACAGTAACGGAAGGGTTCCAAGTACCGTTCCCCACTTTATGTCGGTATATGATGATGATCCAAACTGGGGTGGAGCTGCCATCTTGGTACCTTATCGCAATTGGAAAACCTATGGTGATATGACAACTATGACTAAGTTCTATCCTCAGATGAAAAAGCTGATGGATTATTATACTTCCAAGACGGTGAATCATATCATGCCTGGAAGCAATTATAGTGTGTTAAGTGACTGGGGACAGGAAACGGCAGGAGTCAATCCAATGGTTCCTGGTGAGTTTACCATTACCACCACCTATTATTATATGTTGAATGCGATGGCGGAGATTGCTTCTTTCCTTGGTAAGGATGTAGATGCAAAGGGATTCCTCACTCAGGCTCAGAATACGAAGAAAGCTTTCAATGAACGCTTTTATAAGGATGGAGTTTATGAATACGGACAGCAATCTGAATTTGCCATGCCTCTCTATTACGGACTCGTAGATCAGGAAAATGAAGAGTTGGTAGCTGCTAAGTTGGCTGAGCGTGTGAAGAAAGACAACTATAAGATCAAGACTGGTGAAATCGGTTTGAAACCTTTGTTTATGTCTTTAGCGAAGTATGGATATAATGATATTGTTTATCAGATGGCAAATCAGACCGATTGTCCAAGCTATGGATATTGGGTAAAACAGGGTTACACTACCACTCCTGAATATTGGGATGTTGGAGCTTTCTCCCAGAATCACTGTATGATGGATCATATCGAGGAATGGTTCTTCTCTCAGTTGGGTGGCATTCGGAATGATGGTAATGGTTTTGATATAGTTCGTATCGAACCATGGATTCCTGAAGATATGAATCATTTGGATGTAACGACACGCAGCATCTATGGAAATATTCGTTGCCATTATGAACGTGGGGGTGATGACGAGATGAATTATACTTTTGCGATTCCTGCAAATAGTCAGGCAAATATCGTTCTGCCTTGCTTGAATCACCAAAGTGTATTTGAAAATGGAAAAGATGTGAAAAGTGGCGAGAATGGTGTCGTATCTGTAGAATACAAAGATGGAAAGGCTTATTTGAAAATGGGTTCTGGAAACTATACTTTGCAGATTAAAAAAAAAGAAGCCACAGGAATCCAAGAGGTAAACATCTCAAGGGCACGGCTAAATGATGTCTATTATGACTTGGAAGGGCGAAATCATGGCAAAGTGAGACCTTCTCAGAAAGGAATTTTTATTTGGAATCAGAAAAAAGTTGTTCTCTAAAGAATTGCTTTGTAGAAAGAACAGGTTTGTATTGTACAAAAAAGCAATACAAACCTGTTCTTTTTTTAAGTATATTGTAAGTCTGATTTGTATAACTATAAAACGACATAAACAAAAATATTTTTTTATGAAAACAAAAAAGCTTACATTATTGTTGACTGCTGCAATGTTCTTGATGGGGGGGCATAATGCAGTTAAAGCTGACACTACACTTCTGACAGAGGCAGATGGGTGGCAGAAAATCACATCTATTTCACAAAGTGATATAGAGAAGTATTACTATGTCTTTGTTGATAAAGACAATGACTTGATGCTTGGATTGGCAGATCGCAAACAAAATCCCAATCGTAAAGCAATGTTCTATCAGAAAGGTGCTGACGTAGTAAAAGACCAGTCCAAACTTTGGGCTATTGAAAAGAATGAAGAAAACTTTGCTTTGAGAAATGCTTCTGTTGATAACTATTTGCAGATGCAGACAGAAGGGGAAAATAATAGTCGTGCATGGGATACGAATGACCAGCCTAATGCATGCGAATGGACAGGTGTCAAGTTGAAATATGCTGACGGTGCGTGGTCTATCATTTCCACTAAGAACACTCGTGCATTAGGTGTATATGGCGATGAAGAGAAAGTACCTGCTGAAAACGATGAGATTGGTGCCAACAGTATCGGAAAGGGACAGAAATTCCTGATCTATGCGATTCCACGTTCCACTTATTATGCCAAACTGACTGAGGGCGCAAGTAAAGATAAACCTAAGGACTTGTCTTGGGCAATAAAAAATAATACTCTGGATGATAATCAAGCTAATAGAGGATGGAATTTAACTTGTACTGGCTGGCACAATTTCAATAACACTTATGGTGTAGGTGAATTTTACACTAATGTTGATCAGCCGAATTTTGAGTTATCCCAAACTCTTACGGGATTGCAACCTGGAACTTATCAGTTGAGTGCGCAATTGTTTGAGAATGCTAAAAAGGATGTATATCTCTTTGGAAATACAACTAAAGTTCGTGTTGAGCAAACCGATTATTCTGCAGGAACAGGAGGCACTGATATGGAAAAAGTTGCTAATCTGATGAAAGCAAAACGTGATTATGGCAAGGTAACCGTATCTGTCCTTGTCGGTGAGGATGGTAAATTGAAATTAGGACTTCGTGGAAATTGTCCTGCAACGACTTGGGTTGTCTTTGATCATTTCCAGTTGCAGTATATAGGCAAAGATACTGAGGAGATTAGAAAAGAATATGTCACCTATTATCAGGAAGTTCAGAATAAAGCCATAGAATTGTTGAAAGATCCGGTTTATGCTAAGATTCAGGGAAAAGACAAGGTCGTTCTGGAAATCTTAGCTAATGCGGATGCTAATTCCGTGATTACTGTTGATAATTATGAGACTAAGAAACAAGAGTTAGAAACCGCTATGACTACTTTCCAGGAAGATAAGGAGGTATATAATACGTTTGTAAGTCATGTAGAGAATGCCAATCTTTTTGGTAAAGAGGCTTTAGGACTAACCGAAATTCCTATTAAAAGTCTCGTTTCAGATCCGTCTGTAACTGGAGCTTCTTTGCGAGAATGGCGTGATAAGATGTATTTAGCAGAGTATAATTATGTGAAGAACAACTATACTTCAGATATTACTTCCCTTATGGGTATTAATGGATGGAATGGTTGGACAAAGCCAGAATTGGCAGCAGATAACTGGCAATCTTATGCTGGTGATCATCAAGATCCAAAATATTATGAAGTAAGCGGCGGATTTTTTAATACAGGGAAATGGGAGCATAATTTGTCAAGAAGTATCACATTATACCCTGGAAAATATGTTGTAAAGCTTGCTTGCCGCACCTCTTCTAATGGCGGTGCTTCTTCTGGTTATGTTTCTGTAAAAGTGGGAGATACAGAAACCCAGGCCAACTTCCCTTTGAAGAATGATACTGGTTATGGTATTACGACAACTGGTGAAGCAAGTTTTGATGGTAGTAAGGGTTACAATAGCACTGGCCGCCAAGGTGGTGGATGGGAATGGCGTTATGTTCCATTTGAGTTGAATTCTACTTCAGAGGTTACATTGACTATCCATGTGGCTTCAGAAGGTGGTAATAACTATCCTGGATTCTACGAGCCGCAACTCTTAGCCATGCCAATAAATGTAACACTTAAAGATACCGAGACTTATGGAGAGGCTCCTGCTCTCGTTGCCAATGTTACTCTTGATCGTAAATTAGGCGAGAAATGGAATACGATAGTCTTGCCTTTTGCTTTGAATGAAACACAGGTGAAAGAGATGTTTGGAGAAGGTGCCAAGGTGGCTGCCTATAAGGGTTCTACCGTTAATGGTGATCACGTAACTCTCAATTTCAAGGAGCAGACAAGCATGGAAGCCCAAACTCCTTATATGATCAAACCTGGTACAAATGCCAGCAAAAAGGTGAATGGTGTAGTCCTCGAACCAGCCAGCGGATTAAAGAAGGTGGAGGATGCGAATCATAATGGAATTGATTTTGTTGGCAATTATACCACGGGTCAGACATTGCAGCAGAACAGTTTCTTTATCAGCAATAACGTGTTCTATCGTGCCAGCGGACAGGAGACTATGAAGGCTTATCGTGCTACGTTCCAGGTTCCATCAACATTGAGTGCGGCAAAGTCCATGAATACCGTATTTGTAGGTGAAGGCGGTTCTGTTACGGCAATAGATGATGTTCATGTTTCTCCTCAGGGTTCTTTCGATGTTTATCATATCAACGGTATGTTGGTAAAGAAGAATGCCATCGACTTGAACGGACTTGATAAGGGAATCTACATCATCAATGGCAAGAAATATGTAGTGAAGTAATTTATTTGATTTAGAATAATAAGGAGTAAGAACAATGAAAAAATATATAAAACCCAATGTTCGCATAGTAGCGAATATCATTTATGAACAATCCTTGATGGCAGGCTCTATCACGACGAGCGGACTCCCTACGGACGTCCCTGAATATGGTGGTGATAATACGGATCCCACCATTGAGGTTGATGCCAAAAAGAATCCGAGTTCTTCTACTTGGGATGGATGGACAGAATATACATCCTGGGATGATTGATGCGTAGCGTCAGGTCTGATGATATAAAAAGGTCCTCAAAACATGAAACTTGTTTTGAGGACCTTTCATATTTTCTATGATATTTGCTTTCTGAAAGAACTTCCTATTGGACGATTACTTTAGTGCAGATATTACCCATGATTACGGCATATATGCCAGCAGGTAGATTCTGAGTTTTTCCCATTAACATACCGTTCAGATTATATACTTTGACAGGAACATCAGAAGTAACGATAATACAACCTTTTCCTCCCTTGATATTTGGGATTGGGGTAGATGAGGAAGGCAAGCCAATGCTTGTAGAAACATTATCTGAAACATAATAGAGTTGGAAATCATCGAATGACATCCATGTTCCAGTAAACTTCTTGCCCGTCAAATAGAAATCGTTGGTATATCCTATGGTCAAGGTATGATTTCTTACGATGATGTTCTGTATTTCGCAAGGATTCCATCCTTTGCCTAATTTACCTTGAGTATTGCCAGAGTTTTCAATTTCTTGCTGATACCAGTCTGATTCTGTCTGAGCTGTCAGGAATACGGCTTCACCATCAGTGCGGGCGCAGGCTTTAAGCGTGTAAACTCCATTTGGTAGGTCTGTCAAAGTCTGGTGACCAGTAAACCAAAGGCTGCCTGCTGTTTTATTGAAAGAGTCAAAATACATATTGGTAGTATTGCCGCTATAGTGTTCCCCGCTCTTTCTGCTTCCGTCACCATTGGTTACATTGATATCCCATCCTTCTGAGTCTTCAGCATCCGCATTCTTGATGTAATAGGTAAAGTCTGTAGATGGACTCGGAACTTGTGATAAGCGAGTTTTGTTGATCATTTCCTTCAAAGCACGGATGACATCCTTGATGGATGGTTCTGAGACTTGTTTTCCTGCTTCTATCCATTGATCATACAGCTCGGTCTGTGTTTCTAACTCTTGACGTGCTTGGTCTGCATATTTCTCATCTTTAGCGATGTTATGAGCTTCTTCTGACAGTGCCTCGTATTGCTCAAGAATCTCGGTCAAGTCAGTGCCTGATTTTAAGGATTCACGTAATAGAGTCAATGCTTCCAGTTGTGCCTCACGTCCTACAGCATTCTTGGCTGTAGTAATCAGTTCACTTAATGAGTTGTCTTCCTGTGCTTCTGCTTTTTTGATAGCAGCGTCAATAGCATTTTGTATCAGTTCCGCATCATCTTCTATTTGATTTAATGTGAAGTCAGAGACACAGAACCAGCCTTTCGTGCCACCTCCAGAGGTTGATGAATAGCCAATACGCAGGGTTCCATCTGTTCCCACAACAATCGGCTCGGTGGTTTGTTTTTCCCAACCTGTAGTTTGATTCCATATAGCGACTTCTTTTATTGGAGAAATCGTCTTGTCAGATTGAGCTTCGGCATAAGCATGCTGATTGGTGATTTCACCAGGACCGCACATGGAAATGGCAGACAAAGTATAGGCACCAGGCTTTAGATTACCTAAGTCTTGATGGATATCCATTGACGTGAAATTGTTAGACCAGTTGTTCCAACAAGTCTTTCCTGCTATAGTTGCAGTTTTGAAATCTCCTCCAGCAGCTTTGTTGGCTATTGTCCAATGAGTAGATCCATCTGTAAAGGAAGGGTTCTGAATCTCATTGCTCAGTTCTTGCGTCTTCGTGTCTTTGCGAACATCTATGACGGCATTGGCTAAAGATTGTATAATCTGGGCACTGTCACTCTCTGCAATTGTCTGTTTTGCTTTACTGAGAGCTTCTTTCAGATTTGTGAGTTGTGTTTCTGAGAGTGAGGCGGTCTCGATTTCTACCAATCCTTGTGCTTCCTTGCGCAAGAACTCTAATTGTGCTTTCTCATTCTGTCCTACTACGTAGGTGTTGAATGATTTAGCAGGCAGTGTAGCTACCATATATTTGCCATCTATATCCAGTGTTAAAGTCTTTTCGCTGCTTCCGTCATTTCCTGCTACAATCACGATGTTGCCTTCAGGTGTTAATGCCGTTGTCACAAGCTGACTTTCGTCAGTTGTTAAAATCTTAGAACCAGCAGGGATGAAGTGTGTATAATGGCAGTAAGCGTAATATTCTGGCGTGTAGCGTGGGGTCTTGGTGCCAGAGTTGACTTGTACCATTGCGTTCTGTATCCATCCCCATGGACTGATACCATTGTCTTTCAAGATGGCATTCCAATAATAATAGGTGGTAACTTTATTGGCAAGGTAATGGTTCGCTAATTGGAAGGTATGTGCTCCTGCATTCCAGTCAAAGGTTCCACTTCCACATTCATTCTCTGTCTGAATTGCTTCATACTGAGGATGGCGGCGGAGAATCTCTTTCATGGCATTGGCACCTTCCCATTGGAAGCCGATGGCATCCATATATTTATCTATGTTCGGGGTGCTCAGAATTTGCTCATATACATCCAATGATCCTGTATTCATGGTTCCTATAATTAGTTTGAGGTTTGGCTGGTGCTCTCTCATATAAGGACCGAGATATTCTGCCAAGAACTTACCTGTAGTCTTGGCAGTCCAAGAACACCCTGGATAAGGAGTATTGCTATATGCCTCATTCTGATAAGCTAAAGATGTAATGTTGATGCCTTGCTCCTTGTATGCATTGATAAATTTGTCGAAATACAAACAGTATGCCTTGTAGTATCGTGGATCATCAATGAATTGGTCATTGAAATATGGTGGTACGTTGAAAGGACAGCCATTGGTATTGGTCTTGCGCTGTGCATAGTGCTTGTTGGTTTTCATCCAGGTAGGAGGACTCCAGGGAGAACAGAAGAAGTCAATTTCTGGGTTTTCTGCAAGTGCCAGTTTGATGGATGGAATAATAGTAGTCAGATCTCTGTCAATATTGAAATGTTCCATCTCAAAGTCTGTTTCGTTGACATCAATCTCATCACAGCTATACCATTCTCGTGCATAGTCGTTGGCTCCTGCCGACAGACGTCCTTTCTGCAAACGCAGGTCACCGTATGGGTTGAACATACGTTTGACGAGCAGTTGCTTGTCATTATCGCTCAGCAAGTTGTAGGCGTCCCAAGGTAATTCGTTAAAACAAGTTCCCCATCCCAAGAATGTTTGTTGGGGTTGGGAAGAACGAATAACCACCTGCGCTTTGCCAGGTACTTTGTCTGAAAGTGTCAGCGATGACATCTTCCAGAAGTTGCCATCAGTTGTCTTAAACTGATAGGCGGTGGTTTGTGCCTGTATCTCTGATGCAGACAGCAAGACCATGCTTAAGAATGTTAACTTGTTCATTTATTTTAAATTATTGGTTAGACTTAATCTGGTGTCCTGTTCTGTGTATATTGTGATGGAAGAACACCAAATTTTGTTTTAAAGCATTTCGATAAGTATTTCGGCGTAGCAAATCCTACTTTCGCAGCCAACTGCCCTATGGTAATGTTGGGATAACGTTTCAGAAGTGCCGCAGCTTTTTTGAGACGAACATCTTTGATGAATTCGTTGGGTGAAAGACCACTGGCCGTCTGCATCTTTCTGTATAGACTCATCCGGCTCATGCACATATCGCAACTAAGTTGTTCTACATTGTAACTTGTATCTGCAAGGTGCTCTTCTATTTTACTGATGACAAGTTTGAGAAATTCGTCCGAACGAGCTGTGTCTTTGTTGGATTCCTCATCGCTTAACTGTACCTCGGTCAGTTTCAGCATATTACGCCTTTGTTGCAAAATACGTAAGATTCTTATACGTCTATTCAAATTCCAAATACCATATCCCAACAGGATGATTCCCAAGCCATAGATGGAGTAGGCCCACCAGGTTTGCCACCAGGCAGGTAGCCGGTGAACTATATACATAGTCTCATGTTCCGACCAGCATCCGTATCTGTCGGTTGCCTTGATGGCCAGTTTATACTTGCCTGTTGGCAGATGGGTCAAGTAGATCGAGTTGACTCCCTGAGGTAGATAAATCCATTCCTTGTTCCATCCTTCTATCTTGTAGGCGAATGTCACTTTTTGCGCGTGGATGGGGTCAAAGGTCGAGCATCGTAGAATGACACTTGAAATTTGGGCAGGAATCTGCACCTCGCCATTTGATTTCCCCAATAAATGGGTGGAGTCTCCCATCTGTATGGCCGTGATGTATGGTTGTGAACCTTCTGCATTTTGCAGGTCTAACATCTTGGAAGACTTGACCTGCAAATAAGCTCCAGCACCATCTATTCCTATCTGATTGTCATCGACCTCTTCCAGATGATAGAAATAACTGACATTGATGTCTGAGTCCGTATTTCTTAATGTGCGAAAGGAGTGATTTCGCGGGTTGTATTCCCGAAGATATTGATTGGACAACAACCATACATGCCCCGATCTGTCGGTCTTGATGTCGATGATGGCATCTCCATTAGCATTGCTCATTTGCTGTTCGTAGTCCAACTGTTTTTTTACCGCATTCCACTGGTACACGGAACCTTGTTGCGTAGTATACCATAAAGTACCATCGCTGGCCAATGCCAATGCCGTTATATTCTCCTTGGAGAGTTGGCTGATCAGTCTCTTTTGTCCATTGACTTCACAGAGGAAGAGTTGGTTCAACTGATTTGTGAAATAAACATTTCCTTCAGAATCCGCTGCGATGTTTTCTATTCTGGACGAACTTTTGCTCAATCTGTTCAGCGTGTTGCCCATCAGCGAATAGCTATAAAGAGCGTCCTGTGTTCCTATGAATAGGGTTCCGTTTCCATTGTCAGCTATCGTTTGGATAGGGGTGGTGAAGGTTGTGATAAGTTTTTCCGTTATTTTATTGTCCTCAGCCTGTAAATGTTTCAGAACTCTACCTGCAGCAGCCCAGATTCCCTCCTTTCCTTTGGTCTTGCATATACATCGGTAAAACTGCATTCCTCCTGCTTCATAGAGGTGCGAGATACGTGGGTCGTAGTACATTAACCCCATGCGACCTTGCCATATCCAGAAGCCATGTCCATCGGCAACCATTCTGTCTGGTAACAAAGGAAAACCTGTAAGTTGGTTCATGGCGGGTACGGTTTCTCTGATGATAGACTGAGCCGAGTAGGAAACAATAAAAGTATGTGGTGTAAAACCTGCTACCCAGATGTTCCCGAACCGGTCTTCACATAACCCATCTAATATCTTGTATCCAGGAGATAGAAACTCATCGGTGTTGAGTGGAATGAGTTTTTTCCCTTCGCGTTGATATAAGTAGAGATTGTTCATGGTAGTAACCCAAACTAATCCCTGCGTTTTGTCTATCAGCATGTCGATACAGTACGATATGTCTTGAGTGACGGCTGTTTGTGGATTCCGGGTTATTTCCCCAGAGTTGGTGTCATAAAACACGATTCCGTCTCCCCAAGTGGCAATCCAAAAACCACTTTGTTGTTTGTCTTCTATCATCCGGATAGCCCCAGATGTGATTGACCAGGGTGCTTTTTTGAATTTTTTCTTTTCCTTAAGATAAATGTAAGGTCCCCCATCCCTAGTTGCTATCCAAATGCGATTCAGGTGGTCCTCTGTAATCTGAGATGCAGAACTGATGGCTTGATTCTTGTCATGAATCAAAATCCTGTCATGGGTAGGGTCTATGCAATAGACACCTTTCGATGATGCCACCCAGATGTGATGCTTGGAGTCTTGATACAAGGCGGTGATGCCCATGTTTCTACTTGTCAGAATCTCTGTCAGCGAGAAGGTATTCTTGTTTATCCGATAGAGTCCTTTCTCGGTACCAAACCAGATTCTTCCCAAGTTATCTTCGGTGATGCAATTCACATTGTTGTTTGCTAAAAAAAACATAGCTCGCCCCTTTGGGCGGAATATATCTACTTGGTATCCATTGTCCCGGCAAAGCCCTCCGCCAGTCATGCCATACCACATGAATCCTTCAGAGTCTTGGAAAATGCAATGAATGGTAGCTACTGGCAATTGACTTTGGGTGGGTAGTGTGCGTGACGTAAAAATGCTATAAGCACTTTTAGGCAGTAACGCTGCCAACAGTAGGATCCATATCCAAGGATGCACTGGTAAATGGAAAAATAAAGTCTTTTTCTTCATGATTACTTGTTCATTATGATTGATGGACAAAGTTATGGTATTTTTCCTTGTTTTCCAAATTTCCGAAGCAAAATTATCACATTTCTTCAATAAAGACAAAAATATCTGTCACTATCTATATGATTGAATGTAAAAACAGATTGTTTGTTACATGTGTTCTCCCGCTGATAAAATGTATATATGGCTTATTTAAAGGAAGAATCAGTGATTTCATGGAAAGAAATGTAACAATGAAAAACTGATATGTGAACTCTATGGTAAAGGTTGTTTTTTGTAACTTCCGAGGGTTGCAAACGTAACAAAACGTGTCTTCTATATTTTTGTGTGGAATTAGTGACAAATATCCTTTGTGCAGTGATTGGATAGTTGTACCTTTGTGGCGCAGGCAGAAAAATGCATTATAAACATTTAAAGTAATATTATAAACATGAAAAAATTATTTGTAATAATCTATGGCTTATTGACTATGACAAGTTCATGGAGCCAGACTGTGATATCCTTTACCACGACAGAGCAGGTACAATGGGCGAAAAGTAAGGGCTCACTGTCTTCTAAGAAAGAGGGTAAGGTGGTGGCCGAAATTGATGCGCAGATGAAAGGAATAGAGTTCTCTGCTTTTGGCACAACCTTCAATGAATTGGATTGGGATGCCTTCAATATGCTTACCCGCAAGGAACAGGACGAAGTGATGTATAATCTGTTTTCGCCAGAAGGCGACTTGAAATTTACTCATGGACGTGTCTCTATGAATGCCAACGACTATGCGCGTGCCTGGTATAGCTGTGATGACGTGGATGGCGATTTCGCACTCAAATACTTTAATATTGAGCACGACAAGCGCAATATCATCCCTTTGGCTCGTGCGGCACAGAAGTATCAGCCTAATCTGCAGCTCTTCATGTCGCCTTGGAGTCCTCCTGTATGGATGAAAATCAATCACGATTATCCTGTGTCTCCGAACAAGACCAATAAGATGGACCCTCGACAGAGCTATCTGCTCTATATGGATGATGGCAAGCAGGTGGATGCTGACGAGATGAAACTCCTGGGCGACCGTAATGGAGTGTTCCCACGACGCCTGGCCACCCAGGACTTTTTCATCCAGGATCCCCGTTATCTGCAGTGTTATGCGGATATGTTCTGTAAGTTCATCGACTTATATAAAGAGGAAGGTCTGCCTATCACCAAGGTGATGTATCAGAACGAGGCTTACTCTTATACTCCTTATCCTGGATGCGCCTGGACTGCTGAGGGAACCTTGAGATTCAACAACGAATATCTGGCTCCAACTCTTGCCAAGAAGCATCCGGAGGTGGATTTGTGGATAGGTACATTCAATACCAACCGACTCGACTATGTGGAGAAGATATTAGACAACAAGACTCTGCAGGCTAATATCAAGGGTATCGGAACCCAATGGGAATGCAGAAACAACTTGTCCGAAATGCGAAAACGCTATCCAAACCATCGTTTCATGGTAAGTGAGAGCGAATGTGGAAATGGTTCTATGGACTGGAAGGCAGGAGAACATACCTTCTTCCTCCTTTCGGATAACTTAGGAAATGGATGTGATGAATATTACAACTGGAACTTCATCTTGAAGGATAATGGCATTTCGCCATGGGGATGGACCCAGAATGCGCTGATTCAGGTGGATGGAAAGACCCGCAAGATGCGTTACACGGCAGAGTATTATGCCTATAAGCACTTCAGTCATTTTGTGCAGAAAGGTACTGAGATGTTGGCGTATGCTGGTCGTGAATACAGCAAGACTCCTGTAGTTGTATTCAAAGATAAAAAGGGACAGTATATAGTTACTGTGGGCAACTTTACCGATGCTGAGGCTTCTTTGACGGTGAAGGTTGGCAAGAAATACTTGAATGTACAGGCTAAGCCTCATTCTTTCAATACATATATTTGGAAGTAGCTGGGGAATATATTACCCACATACCAACAAAATTCTACTTCTATTAGGAAATAGAATAAAGTATGTCAATACTAATAATAAATAAGGTGGAAGATTGACAAGTGGGATTAGGAATAGAGATAATGTATTGCCCAAATTGTGGATATTAGTTTGG
>ERZ1026882.455-NODE-455-length-23053-cov-21.636577_pt1 | contig 23053 bp, 16 predicted proteins | sample MGYA00380171_ERZ1026882 | MGnify/ENA primary metagenome ERZ1026882 (study PRJEB33269, sample SAMEA4719807) | human gut metagenome | biome: human-associated habitat; feature: organic feature; material: feces | place: Cameroon | collected 2013-10 ...
AGACGCAGGAAAGCAGTTCTAAGAGTGAAGAAAAGTCAACTAGTCAGAGTAATGACCAGTTAGAAAGTCAAATTAGTATATTTAATGGATTTACAGCACAGATTCCTAAAGGATATACATGTACTGGAACAGCTGGGTCGATAATATTTAATTCAAAAGATAAGACAGACCTTTATATATCAGGAATATTTGATGGGAAAAGTACTTTACCTCTTACATCTGTTACAGGGGAGCAAATAGAAAAAAGTGTCTCACAGCTTTTGTGGAGTGACAATGGTATTTCTAAACATATAGGTGGATATACAAAGGATGTTCCTGTGAAAGTTGCTTCAGTAACCGATGTAGATATTAATGGAATAAAGATGAAGAAATTCGAAGGAAAGCTTACATTAGCAAAATCAAGCAGTGACAAAGATACCACATGGGATTGTTATATATATGGATATGTACTTGAGGCTGGTCCTGAAACCGTTGGTTTCTTCGGTCTTGAGCAGGAACAGTCACAGCCAGCAGATAAGATTGAGCTAATAAAGAAGAATACGGATGCAATGGTAAAGACAATTAAGCTTATTTAATTAAGATAATAAATTGAGAAAAGTACCATCATAATTCATAAAAATGTATATTAATTTCATACAGGGAAAATTCGTACTTGAAAAGTGATATTGACTATGTTATCATTTAACTATATGAATATATCAAAGACTGTGAAAGAGACTTCTTTTCATGGAACCTGACAGGAAAGTGATGCCACCGACTGAAAGCATACGCAGGGAATTGTTAAGAGGAACGCTCTGGAGTTGAATGGTTGAGCAGCCGGGGGAACGGCTGGGTAGGTCATTCCGTTACACGCGTTAAGTGCAATGAGATGAAAGGTTTAAGAGCCTTTCAATGCGGGTGGTACCGCGGATAACATAAGTTTATTCGCCCCGGGATGTTTTTTACATCCCGGGGTTTTAGTTTTTTCTGGGATGTAGTTATATTAAACAGAAACCGGACAGAAACAACATTTTTACCTGTCCAGAAAAGAAAGGAGATTGCAATGGCAAACATGTACAGAGATGTTAACTTAAGTGAAGTTAATGAAAGTTACATCGGCAAGGAGTTAAAGGTTGCAGGATGGGTTGAGAACATCCGTGACCACGGAGGAGTTTCATTTATCGATTTAAGAGATATGTATGGAGTACTTCAGGTAGTACTTCGTGATACAACATTACTTGATGGTATTCATAAGGAAGAGTGTATCGCTATCGAGGGTATTATGGAGCAGAGAGATGAGGAAACTTATAATCCTAAGATTCCTTCAGGAACAATCGAGCTTGAAGCTAAGAAGATTACAATACTTGGACAGGTATACCAGCAGCTTCCATTTGAAGTACAGACTTCTAAGGAAGTAAGAGAGGATGTACGTCTTAAGTACAGATATCTTGATTTAAGAAACCAGAAGGTTAAGGATAACATGATATTCAGATCAAAGGTTATCGCATTCCTTCGTCAGAAGATGACAGACATGGGATTCCTTGAAATCCAGACACCTATCCTTTGTGCTTCATCACCAGAGGGCGCAAGAGATTATATCGTACCTTCAAGAAAATATAAGGGCAAATTCTATGCTCTTCCACAGGCACCACAGCAGTATAAGCAGTTACTTATGGTATCTGGTTTTGATAAATATTTCCAGATTGCACCTTGCTTCAGAGATGAGGATGCAAGAGCTGACCGTTCACCAGGAGAATTCTATCAGTTAGATTTCGAGATGAGCTTTGCTACACAGGAAGATGTATTCAGAATTGGTGAAGAGGTTCTTACAGAAACATTTGCAAAATTCGCGCCAGAAGGATACGAAGTTACACAGGCACCTTATCCAATCATCAGCTATAAGCAGGCAATGCTTGAGTTTGGTTCAGATAAGCCAGACCTTCGTAACCCTCTTAGAATCATCGACCTTTCAGAATTCTTTAACAAATGTACATTCAAGCCTTTCCAGAACAAGACTGTAAGAGCAATTAATGTACATGCAAAGCTTTCAAAGGGACAGCATGAGAAGTTACTTAAGTTCGCTACAGGAATCGGAATGGGCGGACTTGGATACCTTGAGGTTCTTGAAGACGGAAGCTACAAGGGACCAATTGATAAGTTCATTCCAGAAGAGCTTAAGGGAGAAATCAAAGACCTTGCAGGACTTCAGCCAGGAGATACAATCTTCTTTATCGCTGATAAGGAAGACAGAGCAGCATACTTTGCAGGACAGATCAGAAATGAACTTGGTGAGAGACTTGATCTCATTGAGAAAAATGCATACAGATTCTGCTACGTTAATGACTTCCCAATGTTTGAGAAAGATCCTGAAACTAAGAAGATTGGATTTACACACAATCCATTCTCAATGCCACAGGGCGGACTTGAGGCACTTAATACAAAAGATCCTCTTGATATCCTTGCATACCAGTACGATATTGTCTGCAACGGTGTAGAGTTATCATCAGGTGCGGTTCGTAACCATGATATGCAGATAATGGTTAAGGCATTTGAAATCGCAGGATATGATGAAGAAGTATTAAAGGCAAAATTCGGAGCATTATACAATGCATTCCAGTTTGGTGCACCACCACACGCAGGTATGGCACCAGGTGTAGACCGTATGATAATGCTTCTTAGAAATGAAGAGAATATCCGTGAGATAATTCCATTCCCAATGAGCGGAACAGCACAGGATTTAATGTGCGGAGCACCAAATGAGGTAACAGAGCAGCAGCTTAGGGAAGTTCATATTAAGGTTAGGGATTAGTGGACATACGGACGGCTGCAGGATTTTTATAAATTCACCGCAGGTACGCTTTCGCTGCTTGTCGCTCGCAGCGGACACTAGGTTCGCTGGGATTTGTTGGCACTTTGTGCCAACTGTCCCAGCTTACCAAGTGCCGGCGGCTCCAAAGCACCTTGCTTGCGAACTTATAAAACCTCGCTGCCTGCTCGTTGACCACAACCTTAGTTTAACATGAGAATCTATATGGAAATAGGAGATAGAAAACATGATATGTAAATGTAAAAGGCTAATCGCTATAGGTACAGGAATTATGATGATAATGGCAACTGTATTGACAGGCTGTGGGGGAAAGAAAAATCAGACTGTTGATGGACAGAACGGCAATGATAAGACTAATCAAGGACAGGAAAAGATAAAATCTTATGAGACTCGTTTTTTTACCAAAGGAACAAACACAGATGCTTTGGGAATATTGATTTGTGATCCAACATATGGTAATAAGTCAAGTGTAAATGCTGTTATGAAAGTTATTTATCCGAATATAGCAAAAGATTTAATAACGTCAGGACAGGATCAGCTGACTTTATCAAACGACTTAATAACATTTAAAGATGCCTCTTCAAAAAGCCCAAGCATTTCTTTAAAAGAAGGTGTATCGTTTGTACATGCGTCATTAGATACGAATTTGAAATCTAATTTTGAAAATGGCTATACAGTCATTGAAAAAGAGGAAGATTGTGCAGGATGGGTATTATACACTACTACATCAGGATATTATCGTATTTCATACTTTGTCCCTGACAAATATAATGATAATCGTCTGTATGAGTTTCAAACTTATCTGGGAAATAAGATTATAGAGGGAGCGGGTGACACATTAAAGTCAAGTGATCCACAATCATTAGAGGTGTGTAAAAAGATTTATGACTGGTGTAAAGAGCATGTGACATTTGGCATTGAGCAGACAGGAGAAACATTTAATGATTTTGCAAATACTTCAGTATCGCATAAATTTGAAGACGCATTTGGAAATGATTTGGGTGATGATTATGTAATGGCGTCAGATGCTAGAGTAAAATCAATAGAAGAAAATTATAGCCTTAATTTTCCCGTAGTCTCACAGGCTACTGCTTATGATTTTTACACATACAAAGAAATTAAAGAAGATTTGAATGAATTACATGATTTGGATACCGAAAACTATGGTCTATATATTTTACCTGCATTCAGCGTAACATCATTAAATGGTACAAAAGAGTGTGACTTTAAACTTAATGGGGAAACATATGAACTGATAAAATACACAGATGAAGATAAATATGCAGCTGTAAGGCAGCTTGCAGATAATTCATATATTATTCTCTATTATGGTTTAATACGTACTAAAGGTTCCAACAGTTTATCAGGTGTTTTAGATAAAGATGATGTTATCACTGGCATAAAGATGGTGTTTGGTAGTAATTAGGTATAGAACTATAGAAGACGATCCCCACCACACTTCGCCACCGGCGACGAGCGCAGCGATGTCGCGTCTCGTTCCGGGGCAGATGTGTGAGCCTGGAGAAATTGGATAAAGCGTGAACAAGACACTTTGGAGCCGCCGGCACTTAGCAAAATCGGCTGGCGGAGTCTGAAAAGCTAGCTTTTCAGACGGAGGTGGACGATTTCGCTTAGTACCGCTGCGAGCGACAAGTAGCGAAAGCGTGTCTTGTGATGATTTATCCAATTTCTCCAGGCGTATATAACGACAACGAAAGGAGACGCACACATGGCTAATGTAATTAGTGATGAGACAATTGAGTATGTTGGTATCCTTGCCAAGCTTGAACTCTCTGATGAAGAGAAGGAAGCTGCCAAGAAGGATATGGCGAGCATGCTTGATTATATTGACAAGCTCGGAGAGCTTGATACTACAGGGGTAGAACCTATGTCACATGTGTTCCCTGTTAATAATGTAATGAGAGAAGACGTTGTTACTAATGGTGACGGAAGCGAGGCAACTCTTGCTAATGCACCTGAATGTAATGAATCAGGATTTATTGTACCTAAAACTGTTGAATCATAGAAAGGACGCATATGAGTTTATTAGATTATACAGCTGTTGAACTGGCTGCTAAGATTAAAGCGGGTGAGACAACAGCAACAGAGGCTATGGAAGCTGTTATTGCACAGATTGAAAAATCTGAAGATGAGCTTAACTGTTATGTCACATTTGACAAGGAAAAAGCTCTTGCAGCAGCTAAGAAAGCAGATGAGGATATCAAGGCAGGTAAGCTTACAGGACCTTTGGCCGGAGTACCATTTGCAATCAAAGATAATATGTGTACAGAGGGCATGCTTACTACATGCTCATCAAAGATACTTGGTAATTTCGTTCCAACTTACACAGCAGACGCTGTAGAAAGACTTCAGAATGCCGGAGCTGTAATTATCGGAAAGACTAACATGGATGAATTCGCGATGGGTTCTACAACTGAGACAAGTGCATTTGGTGCAACTAAGAATCCACGCAATCCTGAGCATGTACCTGGTGGTTCATCAGGTGGTTCAGCAGCAGCAGTAGCAGCTAATGAGTGTTTTGCAGCACTTGGTTCTGATACAGGTGGATCAATAAGACAGCCAGCTTCTTATTGTGGTGTTGTAGGCTTAAAGCCAACTTATGGAACAGTTTCACGTTACGGACTTATTGCTTATGGTTCATCATTAGACCAGATTGGACCTTTATGTAAGGATGTAACTGATTGTGCAACTATCATGGAAGCTATCGCAGGCAAGGACGATAAGGATTCAACATCTATCGGTAGGGATGATTATTCATTTACAAATGCATTAGTTGATGATGTTAAGGGGATGAGAATTGGTATTCCAAGAGATTATTTTGGAGAAGGTCTTGACCCTGAGGTTAAGGAAGCTGTTCTTAATGCTGCCAAAGTTCTTGAGAGCAAGGGCGCAATCGTTGAAGAGTTTGATTTAAGCCTTGTTGAGTACGCAATTCCTACTTACTATACAATCGCAGCAGCAGAGGCAAGCTCTAACCTTGAGAGATTTGATGGTGTTAAATATGGTTACAGAACTAAAGAATACGAAGGACTCCACAACATGTACAAAAAGACACGTTCAGAGGGCTTTGGTCCAGAGGTTAAGAGAAGAATTATGCTCGGTTCTTTCGTATTAAGTTCAGGATATTATGATGCTTATTATCTTAAGGCATTAAGAGTTAAGGCTCTTATCAAGAAGGCATTTGATGAAGCATTTGCAAAATACGATGTAATTCTTGGACCTGTTGCACCTACAACAGCACCAAAGCTTGGTTCATCACTTTCTGACCCTATTAAGATGTATCTTGGAGATATCTATACTATCTCTGTAAATCTTGCCGGACTTCCGGGACTTTCAGTTCCATGCGGTAAGGACAAGAATGGTCTTCCAATCGGCTTACAGCTTATTGGTGACTGCTTTAAAGAGAATAATATTATCCGTGCAGGCTACGCTTATGAGCAGGCACGAGGAAGATTTGAATAGGAGGGAGGCATAAGTATGAAAGATTATGAAGTTGTAATCGGACTTGAAGTCCATGTTGAATTAGCTACTAAGACAAAGATTTTCTGCGGATGCTCAACTGAGTTTGGCGGAGCACCTAACTCACATACTTGCCCTGTGTGTACAGGTATGCCGGGTTCTCTTCCTGTTCTTAATAAGAAGGTTGTTGAATACGCAGCAGCAGTAGGACTTGCAACTAACTGTACAATTACACAGGACTGCAAGTTTGACAGAAAGAATTATTTCTATCCTGATAACCCACAGAATTATCAGATTTCACAGCTTTATCTTCCAATCTGTCGTAACGGTCATGTTGATGTTACATTATCAGATGGAACAGAAAAGACAATAAGAATCCATGAGATTCACATGGAAGAGGACGCGGGAAAGCTTGTTCATGATGAGTGGGAAGGCGTGTCATATGTAGATTATAACCGTTCAGGTGTGCCTCTTATCGAAATTGTTTCTGAACCAGACATGCGTTCAGCAGAAGAAGTTATTGCTTATCTTACTAAGTTAAGAACAACAATTCAGTATCTTGGTGCTTCTGACTGCAAGCTTCAGGAGGGTTCTATGAGAGCCGATGTCAACCTCTCTGTAAGAGAGCGTGGTTCAAGCGAGTTCGGAACAAGAACAGAAACTAAGAACCTCAATTCATTTGCAGCGATTGAAAGAGCAATTAAGGCCGAGACAGCTAGACAGATTGACTTAATCGAAGCAGGCGAGAAGGTTGTGCAGGAAACAAGAAGATGGAATGATGACAAGGAATATTCATATGCTATGCGTTCAAAGGAAGATGCGCAGGATTACAGATATTTCCCAGATCCAGATCTTGTTCCAATTCACATCAGTGATGAGTATTTAGCAGAGCTTAAGGCAAAACAGCCAGAGTTTAAGGACGAGAAGAAGGCACGTTATATTGAAGAATTCGGACTTCCTGAATACGATGCAGAGATTCTTACAGATTCTAAGAAGTTCACAGAAATCTTTGAGGAAGCTACAGCAATCTGCAACCAGCCAAAGAAGGTTTCTAACTGGATAATGGGCGAGACAATGCGACTCATGAAGGAAGAATCAGCTAAGACTGGAAGAGAATTCAGAGCCGAGGAATTAACATTTTCACCTGAAAGCCTTGCTAAGATTATTACTCTTGTTGAGAAAAAGGAAATCAACAATGCAGCAGCTAAAGAGATATTTGAGCATGTATTTGCAGAAAATGTTGATGTTGACGCATATGTTGAGGAGCACGGATTAAAGCAGGTTAATGATGAAGGCGCGCTCAGAGCAACAGTCGAGAAGGTTATCGCTGATAATCCACAGTCAGTTGCTGATTATAAGGGCGGCAAGAAGCAGGCAATCGGTTACCTTGTCGGACAGACTATGAAGGCAATGCAGGGTAAAGCTAATCCGGGAATGGTTAATGCTCTTTTACAGGAGCTTTTAAAGTAACTCATGAACTTAAAACTAGAAGGAGATATGGAATGAAAAAAGTTAATTTTGATGTAAAACTCCCAGCATTTGTGGAGAGAATAGTATATGTTGATAACTATGGTGCAAGACCATACTGTTACACTATTGAGGATGCATCAAGAAATGCGGATGCGATAAACAGGGCTATTAACTATATCTCAGAAAAGGGTGGCGGAACTGTTGTGATTCCTGATGGAATCTGGTTTACAGCGCCAATCGAGATTAAGAGCGATGTTGAGTTAAGAATTGAGAAGAATGCAATACTTAAATTTTCTAAAGATATTGACCAGTATCCACTTATTATCACTAACTATGAAGGTCAGGAGTGTATAAGAGCAAAGTCTCCTATCACAGCTGAAAATGCTATTAACATCGGTATAACAGGTGGCGGTGTTATTGATGGAAGTGGTGATATGTGGCGTCCTGTAAAACAGTTTAAGATAACTGACAGACAGTGGGAAGCTCTTATGAAAAAGAGCCAGTATATAATTGATACTAAAGGGGGCAGCATATGGATGCCGACAGAAAGCTCATTTAAAGGTAATGAGCATAATATCCAGCTTGACGCTGAGAATGCACTTGAGAAAGCAAGCGAATATTATGATTTCTACAGACCTGTAATGGTAAGCCTTCGTCACTGTAAAAGAATTCTTCTTGATGGTGTAACATTTAAGAATTCACCAGCATGGAATATACACCCATTTTTCTGTAAGAATCTTACAGTAAGAAATGTTACGGTGAGCAATCCGTATTATGCGCAGAACGGTGATGGAATTGATGTTGAATCATGCAAGAAGGTTCATATCCACAACTGTACATTTGAAACAGGTGATGATGCAATCTGCTTAAAGTCAGGCAAGAATGCCGTCGCAAGACAGATTGAGGGACCTTGTGAGGATGTATATATCCATGATTGTCTCGTTAATGAGGGACATGGCGGCTTCGTTATCGGAAGCGAGATGAGCCGTGGTATTAAAAATGTACTGGTAGAGAATTGCACTTTCCTTGGAACTGATGTCGGAGTCCGCATAAAGAGCGCACTTGGACGAGGCGGAGTTATCGAAAATATTAACATAAAGAATATTAATATGGTTGATATTAAGGAACAGGCAATTATTCTTACAATGTCATATGTGCTTAATTCTCTTAACAGAGATGAAGAAATTAACGGAATCGACAAAGACGACATTCCTTATTTTAAGAATATTAATTTCGAAGGAATTAACTGCCTCGGAGCTAAGGAAGCAGTTGTTATAGAGCCGTTAAAGGATATGCCTGAGACAATCACTGACATACACATTAAGGCTTCATCATTTGTTACAAGCAGTGAGAACCGTGTTGGATGCGACTGCCTTACAAGTGAACAGACAATTTATGAGATAGTATAAAATTAATCCCAGCAGCACTGATTAAATGTGCTGCTGGGATTTATGTGTTGTATCTTAATTTTTCTTTTCTGCCTGGGCAGCTAATAACTGTTCGTATTTAGCTTTCCACTTTTCCGTTTCTGATATTTCATTTTGCAATTTTATGTGCAATTCGGTTTTCTCTTTTACTAATTCAGTTTTTTCATTTGTTAATTCGTTTTTCTCTCTTGTGAGATTTTCTTTATCTTCCTCTAGTTTCTTCAATTTATCCTGCATATGTTTTTCTTCAATTTCAGCCCGTCTTCGAGCCTCACACTGCTGGCGGATTGTTTCGTCACTATTAAGCTCATACAAAGTCTCTGCTGCATCTTTCATATATTCATTACTCTGAACAGCCATACGCAACTCCTCCCATGTCTTAGCCTTGAAAACAGCAGCCCATGTATCTATACCGTAAGCCTTGTCTTCATCACTTGCCATATCTATCTGAGTTAAGTCTAACACACTGATACCAAGTTTGTCACTATACCTTCTGTGAGTTTTCTTATTCAACAACTCAAATTCTGCGTAGAATTCTGGTGCGTCTTCAAATAAAGTATAATCCAGAATCCCAATGTTAATAACAGGTTTGATATCCTCATACGCGTCACCTTTATTAAGCTGGCTGAAATCTGAACATAGATAACATAATGACCTGTTTTCCCAGTTATGCAGATTATTAACCTGCATTTCAAGGTTCAGCATTCTGCTGTTATTCAGTAGAATATTTATATCAAGTATAAATGTTTTGGCATTAATGCTTTCACCTAATATTATTGGGTTGGTTATCTTAATATCCATAATATCTTCAGGGTTAAGATGTAGCAACGCACTTGCCAGTCCAATCAGTGTTTTTCTGCTTTTTTGCAGTATTGCACGAAACATATAATCATTAGTCAAACCATAATCAATCTTTCCCTTTGCCTCCATAATAGGTGCAGTATTCCCCATAAAATTCCTCCTCTTCGTCTAGTGTTATGTTTTGTGGATATAATTGGCGAAATGTAAAACCAGCCAGACAGTTAAATGTGATATTCAACTTGAATGTATAATAACATAAAATATATTTTAATACAATATATAATCATAAGAATTATTGAAATATTATTAATATTAAGAAGCGGAAATGTGAAAGAATTTACATGAATTTACATGAAAGAATTCCTTGACAAAAAATGTTCGGGGGGGGGTAAACTCTAATTTAGTAAATAAACAAAAGAAAGAATACAAGAGGAGATTAGAATGAGGAAAAAATTTTTGATGGGAATGATGGTAGTAACATTAGGAGTAAGCTTAATTGGTTGTGAAAAAAATGATGGCAAACCAGATAATGTTACAACTACAATTACAAGTGTAGATCAAACTGTAAATGAATCTACGGAGATTAAGAAAGATGAAACAAAAAATGATACTTCGGATTGGATTAGATATAGTATTGACCCCAAAGGAAGTGTAAGATGTCCTAAATATTTTAGTTCTAGAACAAGCGGTGGTGGAGAGTATTTATATAAAACTGATTCAAATCCATATTTTATTGTAATTGATGGTGGATATGAAAATGAATTAAACAGCAATTCATTTGATGATGTATTTGATAATTTATTGCATCGTTTAGGAACTTCACGTTATGTACAATTTGGAAAACAAGATTTATTAAAGGATGTAAAAGTTGAATGCGTAAAGAAAGAGTCATGCAAAATAAATGGACATGATGCATATAGATACACAGCTAAAACAACAGGAGCAGCTAATAACAAAGAGTGTTATATATACGGATATCTTTCTAGCACACCAAGATCATCATTTACAATATATGGAATAATAACAGATGATTCTCAGTCAGACGCATTAAAGAAAGAAATCCAGACAGAAGTTGATGCAATTATGAATACATTTGAGACAAAATAATATTATGAATATAAAAATGGGACAGTTTAATATTCAATCCGTCCCATTTTTATTATAATCAAATACACATTTACTGATTTTTATAGATGCTGTTAAGCTAATCTATAACATTTGCTGCCAATTACCAGTGTGACCTTCTATTCATTTTCAATCTTAGCTTCGTATTCATCAAAGATATAACCAAGAATCGGTGCCATACCAACGAATTCGCAGCCATAAAGATAATTGTCAGTTCCTTCAATCGGCTGGCTTCTTATAATTTTTACAACACTGTAGAGCGTATCCGTTTCAGAGCCAAGATGAAGCGCTGCGTTAAAATAGAAATTAATTGGCAGCATACTCTTTGATTCAAATGCTATTCCACCTTCAGATATATTAGTAACTGTAATAGGGGAATCAAGGTTCTTAATTTCTTTATTATCCTGGTTGAATAATGATGAAACATTAAGCTTTAAATCAGCTTTCATTCTTTTAAATCGTCTTTTTTCAATTCCGTTAGCCATAATAAAATCTCCCATCTTAATATTAGTATTGGAGTGAACTCTGCACTCCTGAAAAACTGTCTATATTTATATTCTAATAATACACTTTAATGAAGTAATGTGCAATGTATTATTGCATAAGATAAAGTCTATTGATTTTGAAGGAGTGCTGTTATATAATATTTTTGTTTGTTTTTAAACCGCATAATGACGGCGGTTTGATAACTTTTTAACTAATAATTTTATTAAGAAGAAAAGGATGGATGAACTCATGGGAAAATGTGAATTACTCTATGAAGGAAAAGTAAGAGAAGTATATGATTGCGATGACAAGCTTGTTATGGTTGCTACAGACCGTATCTCAGCATTTGATCATATTTTAAAGAACAAGGTTACAGAAAAGGGAGCAATTCTTACACAGATGTCAAAGTTCTGGTTTGATTATACTAAGGACGTTGTTGCTAATCATATGGTTTCGGTTGATGTTAATGACATGCCAGAGTTCTTCCACAAGGACGAATATATTGGAAGAAGTATGCTCTGCAAGAAGCTTACAATGCTTCCTATCGAGTGTATCGTAAGAGGATATATTACAGGTAGTGGCTGGGCAAGCTACAAGGAGAACGGAACAGTCTGTGGAATTAAGCTTCCAGAGGGACTTAAGGAATCAGAGAAGCTTCCTGAACCAATCTACACACCAAGTACTAAAGCTGAGATTGGTGACCATGATGAGAATATTTCATTTGAGAAGAGTATTGAAGTTCTTGAGAAGCAGTTCCCAGGTAAGGGTCTTGAGTATGCTACTAAGATTAAGGATGCAACTATCACTCTTTACAAGAAGTGTGCAGAATACGCTTTAAGCAAGGGTATTATTATTGCAGATACTAAGTTTGAATTTGGTCTTGATGAGAATGGTGAGGTAGTTATCGGTGATGAGATGCTTACACCAGACAGCTCAAGATTCTGGCCATTAGAAGGATATGAGGCAGGAAAGAGCCAGCCATCATATGACAAGCAGTTTGTAAGAGACTGGTTAAAGGCTAATCCAGACAGTGATTATTTACTTCCAGATGATGTAATCGAGAAGACAGTAGAGAAGTACAAGGAAGCATATAAGCTTCTTACTGGTAAGGATTTTTCCCGCAAATAATCACAGTCGATAAGGAATGGAGAATTATGAATCAGATTGATATTAATGACAGCCACTATGCTGAAGATGAACTTCATGAGGAATGCGGAGTCTTTGGTGTATATGATTTCGATGGCAATGATGTTTCATCTACAATATATTATGGCCTTTTTGCCCTTCAGCACAGAGGACAGGAAAGCTGCGGTATAGCAGTCAGTGATACAGAAGGACCTAAGGGAAAGGTTCTTTCATATAAGGATATGGGACTTGTTAATGAAGTTTTTAATCCTGAAAGGCTTGAAAAGCTTAATGGTAATATAGGTGTCGGACATGTAAGATATTCAACAGCCGGAAGCAGCAGCCGTGAGAATGCACAGCCACTTGTTCTTAACTATGTAAAGGGAACTCTTGGTATGGCACATAACGGTAATCTTCTTAATGCAGTCGAACTGCGTGAAGAGCTTTCTTATACAGGAGCTATCTTCCAGACAACTATTGATTCAGAGGTTATTGCTTACTTAATCGCAAGAGAAAGACTTAATGTTTCTACTGTTGAGGGAGCTGTTTTAAATGCGATGAAGAAGATTAAGGGTGCTTATTCACTTATCGTAATGAGTCCTAGAAAGCTTATCGGAGCAAGAGACCCATTTGGTTTCAAGCCATTATGTATCGGTAAGAGAGATAATGCATATTTCTTATCATCAGAGACATGTGCACTTGATACTGTAGGTGCAGAGTTTGTAAGAGATGTTGAGCCTGGTGAAGTTGTTACTATCACTAAAGACGGAATCAAGTCTGATAAGTCACTCTGCCAGAAAAATACAGCAAGATGCATATTTGAATACATTTATTTTGCAAGACCAGACAGCAAGATTGACGGAATGGGCGTATATGAGTCAAGAATTAATGCAGGTAGAATCTTAGCAAAGACTCACCCTGTAGAAGCTGATATTGTTGTAGGTGTTCCAGAATCTGGTAATCCGGCAGCACTTGGTTTCTCAATGGAATCAGGAATTCCTTATGGTAATGCATTTATCAAGAATAACTACGTTGGACGAACATTCATCAAGCCTAAGCAGGAACAGAGAGAGTCAAGCGTTAAGGTTAAGCTGAATGTACTTAAGGAAGCAGTTGCAGGCAAGAGAGTTGTCATGATTGATGACTCGATTGTGCGAGGAACAACAAGTGCGAGAATTGTAAGTCTTCTTAAGGCAGCAGGTGCTAAGGAAGTTCATGTAAGAATAAGTTCACCAGCGTTCCTTCACCCATGTTATTTTGGAACAGATATTCCTTCAGAAGACCAGCTTATCGCATCAGGCCATTCTGTAGATGAAATCTGTGAAATTATCGGAGCAGATTCATTAGGCTATCTTGAGGTTGACAAGTTAAGTGAGATGATATGTGGACAGACAGGTTACTGTGACGCTTGCTTTACAGGCAATTATCCAATTGAGCCGCCTAAGATTGATATCCGCGGAGAGATGGGCTGATAAAGCGATTGCAGCATGCTGCTTGGAGGATATCCTTGATGTGGCGGTTGGTTGAGGCTTGCGATAGCCGTGTTGCGGACAGTGGATGTGCCTTGAAAGCATAATATTGCTGAATATGAAGGCAATTTCTGGCTGAATACCTATAAGATTAACATATGGGCTGATTTGGTAGGCATTTTTAAGCAGAATAATAGAATATACGATACAAGATGCCTACTAAAAGCATGAAATATGTTATTTAGTAGGCATTTTTAGTAAAAATGTAGCACTATTATAATAGTCACAAACGAAATTTACTTACTAAATTGCTGAATATGCGACTATTTATAGGTATCATGACAACAAGCAAAGAAAAGCAGGCTAAAGTAAAAAGAAATTAACAGTTTCAAAGTGTATCATGATAATAATTACAAGAAAAAGGGGAACAGGATGAGTTATTTTCCGTTTTTTAGAGAAATAGAAGGGGAGAAATGCCTTGTTATCGGCGGCGGTAAGGTGGCAGCAAGAAAGATAAGCAGGCTGAAGGGATTTGGCGTGAAGATTAAAGTTGTTGCACCGTCTATAGTTTCTGACATAGAGGCAATGGCGCAGGTTTGCGATAATATCAGTGTTGAAAGAAGAATATTCACACCGCAGGATATTGAAAATGCTGACTTTGTTATTGCGGCTGCTGGTGAAGAAGTGGATAAAGAAGCTGCAAGATTGTGCAAAGAAAAGGGCATTCCCGTAAATGTTGTGGATAACCAGAAGTTGTGTGACTTTATATTCCCTTCAATTGTACAGAAGGGGGACATGGTTGCAGGATTTGTTACAGGTGGAAAAAGTCCTCATGTTGCAGCTAAGTTAAGAAGAGATTTTGAAGCAAATGTATCTGATAATATAGAGAACATATTAGATTATCTTTCAGAGGTCAGGACACTTGCCAAAGAAAAGATAGATAATGACAGGAAAAGAGCAGCATTTATAAGAGAAGTTTCTGAATTTTGCATGAAAGCAGACAGAGTGTGCAGCAGCAAGGAAGAAAATGCATTTTTACAGAAATATCTTGATAATGGAAGTGAGAAAGTGCTGCCGGGAGCGGCACTTGTTGGTGCAGGCTGCGGCTCATATGAATTAATTACACTTAAAGGCTTGTCGGAGATAAGAAGGGCAGAGGTTATAGTGTATGATGATTTGATTGATGAGCATCTGCTGGAATTCGCACCAGAGAGCTGTGAACTGATATACGCAGGTAAGAGAAGCGGCAGACATTCTAAGGCACAGGAAGAGATTAATGAGCTGCTTGCTGCCAAGGCGCTTGAGGGTAAATATGTTGTGAGACTGAAAGGCGGCGACCCGTATGTGTTCGGCAGGGGCGGAGAGGAAGCACTTGCACTCAAAGCACATGGTATACCTGTACATGAAGTTCCGGGGGTTACATCAAGTATCGGTCTGTGCGGAATGGCAGGAATTCCGGTAACACACAGGGGTGCAAGCCGTGGATTTCATGTGATTACAGGGCATACGGCTGATAATCTGCCACCGGAGATTGAAGAAATCAGGTGGAAATCATATGCAAAGCTTGATGAAACATTTGTATTTCTTATGGGATTAAAGAGTATAGACATGATTACGGAAAAGCTGATGAGATACGGAAAGCCAACAGATACACCGGTTGCGGTAATTCACGGTGAGAATACAGATGGTACATATGTAAAGCTTGTCGGAACACTTTCTGATATTACAGGAAAGGTGAAAGAAGCAGACTTCCCGTCACCAGCCATTATAGTTGTCGGAGAGGTTGCGGCACTTGAACTGACAGATTAGTGTCGGCGCATTTGGCGTTGAAGAAGTAAGAAGATGATATCTATAGAAAAGAGGAATAACATGGATAAGGACAGACTGGACAGACAGATAGAGTTTATAAGAGAGATTGATAAGGAAAAGAGCATTGGCAGACAGACGTATCTGGCAGACGCGTCAAGAAAGGAAGATGACGCTGAGCATGCATGGCATATGGCGATTATGACTGTGCTGTTATCAGAATACGCTAATGAAAAGATTGATGTGCTCCGCACAATGACAATGCTTCTTATACATGACCTTGTAGAGATAGATGCAGGTGATACTTATGCTTACGATGAGAATGCCAAGAAGACACAGCGTGAGCGTGAGTTAAAATGTGCTGACAGAATATTCAGTATTCTTCCAGAAGACCAGGGAAAGTATATGCGTGAACTGTGGGAGGAATTCGAGGCACAGGAAACACCAGAGGCAAAGTTTGCAAGAACTATGGATAACTTCCAGCCTGTAATATTAAATGACGCTTCAAAAGGTAAGAGCTGGGCAGAAAAGGGAGTTCATCTCAGCCAGATATTAAAGAGAAATGCAAGAACTGCTGAGGGCTCGGAAGAATTGTGGAAGTATTCTTATGAGAAGCTCATAAAACCTAATGTTGAGAAGGGGAATATTAAAGAGGATTAGTTATTAAAAATTTAAGTTAAAGGGGTGAAATCTGAAAAAATAATAAAAAATACCCCCTTAACTTAAAAACATTTCTTTTGCTATAATAAAAATATAAAATGAAAATTTTCTGAAAACAATAGTTTATGATAATCCAGACGATAAGAGAACATATATTAAAAGTGTTATAGGGGAAATATTAGAAAAATTATCTATCAGATATGGGATTCTATTTTGCAACAAATACAGATAATAGAATCAATTATGGACCAGCCCTTGAAAATGTTGTCTTTAACTATGCAAAATCAAAGGGGTATGACATCAGTATTGGAAGAATAGGAAAGTTAGATCTTGGGGAATGTGAATTAAAAAAGCAGAAAGTAATTAAAACTTTTTCCTGGATTAACTCGTATATAGATTTAGAGAGTAATCTGGGGGTGATTGCATGAATAAAAAACATTTGCAGATTGTGATTTCAGCTGTGTTTGGAGCAGTGCTTGCTGTCGTGATTGTGGCATATATACTGCTTCATAGAAATGCAGATGCAGAAAAGAATATTTATTATGCAGGGTTTACAGGCGGTGCTGGAAGCAGTGAATTTCAGAATTACTGGGACACTGATGGGTATTATGATCTGGCAGCGGTAGATGAAGGTTATTATTATATGAACAGTGGCAGTAATATGCTGTTGTTCTTTAATCTGGAGACTAATGATGTGATTCCTGTGTGTGCAAAGCCGGAGTGCAGTCATGACTCTGCGGAATGTAATGCATTTTTCGGAAACAAAACAGCGTTGCAGAGTATCTATTACTACAGGGATTATATCTATTATTTTGGGCTGTCTGATGGTATGGCTATGTTGTGCCGTATGGATAAGAGCGGAACAGCGAGAGAGACGGTAGCCGAGCTTATGCCTAATAGCGGGGTGGATTCAATTAAAGCTGTGTTTCAGGGAGATTATGCATATGTACACGATGGCGGAGAGCTGTTGTCGGAGCAGGAGACAACGGAAAGTTTAATAGAAGTTTCACTTTCAACAGGACAGAAAAAGACTGTGTATGAGGTTACAGGCACAGGAATTTCCATAACTAATGTAAAATGTTTTGACGGTAAAATATATATTACTGTCAGGCAAGCAGATTCTTCGATATCAGTTGATGAAATGCATGTCCACAGCAAGGGACTTTTCAGCTATTCGCATGACACAGATGCGGTAGAAACTGTAAGCGGTGAGAATATCAATGATTATTATATAGTTGATGATACACTGTATTATTTTGTTACTGGAGAAGGGCTTTATAAGGCAGCTTCGGGAAGTGATACGCCGGTAAAGATATGGGATTCAACAGATAAATGTGATATGTGTAGTGTATCATCCGATGGAGAATACATTTATCTTAATAATCATAAGTACTGTTATTATATGTGGGAGCTGTATGGATTCTCAGAAAACAGGTACATTGTTCTTGATAAAGATGGAGGTCTGGTTAACGAGATAATGTGTCCTGACGCACTGGCTCTGTATTTTGGCGATGACAGGTATCTGTTCTATATGAATATGAACGAAATGGACGGGCTTATGTATATGGATAAGAAAAATATAGAGACAGAAACCGTATGGAAGAAAGTATTCGGGTCAGAGGGAGCTTCGGACGGCAATACGGGTGAAGGCTCTAAGACGGATAATGCAGCTGATGAAAAGAATTATAAGAATGAAACCGGAGCTAAGTTAAGCATGACATATCCCGTATTACATAAGGATTTCACTGACGAGACTTTAATGGGAAGTTATAAGGTAAATGTTGTAAATATTGGTACTGCCTTAGGAGAGAAAGATGAGGGAGGATATATTGCTGCAAATGTGATTGGCTGGCCGTCACTGTATGATGACAACAATATAGGAAGCCTTGAATTCACAGCTTATAATGCTTCATGTACATTTGACATAGTAAGTGCAAGCAGTACAAAGTACACTAAAAGGAATCAGGAAGTAAAAGGCGAGACTAAGAGAGTTAATGGAAGTAACGATGAGTCACTCAGTCTGGTAATACTGAATGAATTTCCGTCATCTGACAGCGCTGCGTATAATTATATGCAGCCGTCCAGTGTAGAGATAGGGAAAGCAATAGATGTAATTAACAATGTGCTTGTCGAGGTTAAGGTAAATTATACTGATGGAACAGAGCAGACAGATTATTACAGGCTTGAAAGTGCATCCAGATACAACATTTATAATATTAAGATATATAAACTTGATGAGTAATCTGTATACACTAATTAAAGTCATAAATTGCAAACACAGGTCCGCTATGATATACTAAACTTGTATGCGGTCCTGTGATGAGCGCACACCTAAATTTTGATATATGAAAGGCGGATACGAGATGAACGACAGATATCAGACACCACTTGCGGAAAGATACGCAAGCAAGGAAATGCAGTACATTTTCTCTCCAGACATGAAGTTTAAGACATGGAGAAGACTCTGGATTGCATTAGCAGAGACAGAGCATGAACTTGGACTTCCTATCACACAGGAGCAGATTGATGAGTTAAAGGCTCACAAGGATGATATTAACTATGAAGATGCCAAGAGAAGAGAGAAGGAAGTAAGACATGATGTTATGTCACATGTATATGCTTACGGACTTCAGTGCCCTAAGGCTAAAGGTATCATACATCTTGGAGCAACTTCATGCTATGTTGGTGATAATACTGATATCATCATTATGACAGAAGGCTTAAAGCTTGTTCGTAAGAAGCTTGTTAATGTTATTGATGAGCTTTCTAAGTTCGCAGATAAATATAAGGCACAGCCTACACTGGCTTTCACACATTTTCAGCCAGCACAGCCAACTACAGTTGGTAAGAGAGCTACATTATGGCTCAATGAATTAGTTATGGACCTTGAAGACCTTGATTATGTACTTTCTACAATGAAGCTTTTAGGCTGCAAGGGTACAACAGGTACACAGGCTTCATTCCTTGAACTTTTCAACGGAGATCAGGATAAGATCCGCCAGATTGACGGAAAGATTGCAGAAAAGATGGGATTTGACGCTTGTGTTCCAGTTTCAGGCCAGACATATTCAAGAAAGGTTGATACAAGAGTACTTAATGTACTTGCAGGAATTGCTGCGAGCGCACACAAGTTCTCTAATGATATCAGATTATTACAGCATCTCAAGGAAGTTGAAGAGCCATTTGAAAAGTCACAGATTGGTTCATCAGCTATGGCTTACAAGCGTAATCCTATGAGAAGTGAGCGTATGGCTTCACTTGCTGATTTCGTTATCAGCGATGCACTTAACCCTGCTATTGTTTCATCTACACAGTGGTTTGAGAGAACACTTGATGATTCAGCTAACAAGAGAATGTCAGTTCCAGAAGGCTTCCTCGCTGTTGATGGAATCCTTGACCTCTACTTAAATGTTGTTGACGGACTTGTTGTATATGACAAGGTTATCATCAAACACATGATGGCAGAGCTTCCATTCATGGCAACAGAGAATATTATGATGGATGCTGTTAAGGCTGGTGGAGACAGACAGGAGCTTCATGAGAAGATCAGAGAGCTTTCTATGATAGCAGGAAAGAGAGTTAAGCAGGAAGGTCTTGATAATAACCTTCTTGAACTTATTGCAGCAGAGCCAATGTTCGGTGTTACTCTTGAAGAGTTACAGTCAAAGCTTGACCCTATGAAGTATGTTGGCCGTTCTAAAGAACAGGTTGACGAATATCTTGCTGATGTTATCAAGCCTATCCTTGATGCTAACAAGGAAGAACTTGGTATGAAGGCAGAGATTAATGTTTAATTAGAAAAGAGGTATTAACATGAAGGTTGTATTAGTTAATGGCAGCAGAAGAGATGCAGGCTGTACATATACAGCACTTTCTGTTGTTGCTAAGGAATTAGAGGCACAGGGAATTGATACTGAGATAGTTGCAGTTGGCAGCAGAGTTGTTAAGGGCGAGCTTGACGCAGTTGTCAAGGAAGTTGGCGCTAAGATAACTGATGCAGACGGACTTATTGTTGGTTCACCTGTTTATTATGCTTCTCCAACAGGAGAGATATTAATGTTCCTCGACAGATTATTTGGTGCATATGGTAACGAGCTTCGTTACAAATGCGGTTCTTCAATCGCATCTGCCCGCCGTGGTGGAACAACATCAACAGTTGATGTGTTGAATAAATATTTCCAAATTAACCAGATGCCGGTTGTATCATCTAACTACTGGAACATCGTACATGGCAATACACCTGATGAGGTTGTTAAGGACGAGGAAGGCATGCAGACAATGAGACTTTTAGGTCAGAACTTTGCATGGCTTGTTAAGTCAATAGACGCAGCAAAGAAGCAGGGAATTGAGCTTCCACAGGGCGAGAATAAGATTAAGACCAACTATATCAGATAATTTATAATTCTTCATAAATATTTAATGTCATAAGAGGCGTGCTGTATATATAATTATGTATATATGGCACGCCTCTTTTGCGCGGGCAGCGATGAGGATAGACAGAAAAAGACAACAATTTGTGCTTGCAGAAATTGTTGGAATTTTGTGGATATTCGAGGAGCGCCGCGACAACGACAGGACGAAGTCCTGGAGTATGAGCTGCCCGCACAGGCAGCGATGAGAGAAGACATTGAGTATGAGCTGCACGCACAGGCGTGATTGGATAATAAGGAGTATTGTCGTGAAGTCTTACAATAGGAGAAAACTTATGAAGAGAATAATTCTTGGGGCAGTGATACTGCTTATGGTGCTTATTGCCGCAATCGTAGCCTGTGCCTTAATAAGTTACCACAAACAGCCAGAGCTTACTGCTGATGAGATTAAGCAGCTTGATGAGCAGGGCATATGGAAAGAGCGGTCAGGCATTGAGCGTGCGCGTATTATCGAGGATAATGACGAGGCACTTAAAGAACGAATAAGAATGATAAGCAACGCCAAGAGCGAGATTATACTCTCAACATTTGACTTCAGGTCAGATGACAGCGGAAAGCTGATGCTTGGAGCACTTATTGATGCCGCCGACAGAGGTGTATCTGTGAATGTCATAGTTGACGGGGTATCCGGTTTTACCAAGATGAAGGGCAATTCTGATTTTAAGGCACTTGCGTCATCGGACAATGTGAATGTGAAGATATACAATAAGGTCAATCCATTTAAGCCGTGGCAGTCAATGGGAAGGCTTCATGACAAATATGTCATAGCCGACAGAACTAATTATATACTTGGCGGAAGAAATACATTTAACTATTTTCTGGGTGCATATCCGGGACATAAGAATTATGACAGGGATGTGCTTGTGTACTGCGAAAGTCCTGACGAAACCAGTTCTGTGAATGATGTTCTTGCTTATTATGAGAGTGTCTGGAACTATAAGGAAAGCAAAGCATTTTTAAAGAATAACAAATGTGCAGGCAATAAGAAGGTCAAGGCGGCAAGGAAGGAGCTGCTTGATAATTACAACATTTATTATGCAGATAACAAAGATTACCTGACCGATACTGATTATACAGACGAAACTGTTGAAGTCAATAATATAGCGCTTCTTAGCAATCCGATAGAATGTGGCGCGAAAAAACCGGTAGTGTGGTATCAGCTTACGAAGCTCATGGAACAGGCAGACTCGCAGGTCAAGATACATACGCCTTATATTATCTGCAACGAGTATATGTATGACGGATTAAAGAAGGTATGCGATTCGGTTGAAAATGTGTCACTGATGACTAATTCAGTTGGCAATAATGGCAATCCATTTGGATCAGCAGATTATTATGCACATAAGGATAAGGTGCTTGGAACAGGTCTTGAAGTCTGGGAGTATGAAGGCGGATACTCATACCACGGAAAGTCGGTTCTTATAGATGATGATATATCGGTGGTTGGTTCATTTAATATCGATATGAGAAGCGTGTATCTTGATACAGAGCTTATGCTTGTTATTGACAGTAAGGAGATTAATGAGCAGCTTGGCGGTGCCATGCAGACGTATGAACATAGCGCAAGAAAGGCTAATACGGATGGCACATACGACAATCCATATAATGTGCAGCCTGTAGCGCTTACTCCTAAGAGAGAACGCAGAATGAAGCTGATTAAGAATTTCCTGTTGTGGACGAGATATCTGTTCTGATTAAAATTTTGTGAAAAAAGTTTTGAAAAAAGTCAAAAAAGTGCTTGACAGATATCACATTTTAATATTATAATAGCAGAGCAGTTTGCGAGAGAAATCAAGCGAATTGTTCTGAATGTGGGGTCTTAGCTCAGCTGGGAGAGCATCTGCCTTACAAGCAGAGGGTCACAGGTTCGAGCCCTGTAGGCCCCATTTCTTTTTAAGACATTCAGTAAATATTATGGCGAGATAGCTCAGTTGGCTAGAGCACACGGTTCATACCCGTGGTGTCGTG
>ERZ1026882.458-NODE-458-length-22989-cov-3.956440_pt1 | contig 22989 bp, 20 predicted proteins | sample MGYA00380171_ERZ1026882 | MGnify/ENA primary metagenome ERZ1026882 (study PRJEB33269, sample SAMEA4719807) | human gut metagenome | biome: human-associated habitat; feature: organic feature; material: feces | place: Cameroon | collected 2013-10 ...
CACTACAAATCTGCAGCTGAGCTGATGGAGAAGGAATACAACAATGCTGTGGAAAAGGTAGAAAAGGGTGATGACAGCGAGGAAAACAAGGAAGCTGTCAAGGAAGAAAAGGAATTGAAGGCTAAGAAAGAAGAAAAAGCGAAGGAAGAAAAGAAGAAGCAGGCTGATAAAGACAAGGATGCAGGTAAAAATACTGCTTCCCAAGAAGCTTCCTCCGACAGCCGCGGAGTTGTACGTCTTGTTAACTGCAGCGGCAGCAAGACAGCAGGCGCAGATGCTGCTGCGCGCTTGCGCAATGCAGGCTTTGAGGTTATCAGCGGCGGCAGTGGTGATGTAATTGCCAATACAATTGTTATTTCTACGACTAATAATGGTGCTGTTGTCAATCGTCTTTCCAACGTTCCCTTTGCGCACCAGATGCGCATCAGCCGCGACGGTGCTGCTGACTGCGATGGTGTTGTTATGCTGGGCGCAGACTTCAAATAAGCTTGATAATCAATAAGAGAGCTGTCCACGAATCAGAAGGTGCTTCTGAAGCTCGTGGACAGTTTCGTTATTTAACGTAAAAAAATTTACAAAAAACTCTTGCATTTTGTATACAAAGATGGTATACTAAGAGCATCAAAACAGCCCCTCATTTGGCCCTTCTTCGTAAGGGCTTTTTTTTTTGCCATTTTTAGAAATTTAGTATATAATTTTTGAAATATTGTCAGTTAGCCATAGTCAATGTAGCAATAGTTTTCAGAATATGGTACAATATAATATAATATGGGAGCAGAACGGATATAACTTATATAGAGAATATTCATAACTAACAGGAGGCTTATATGCACGATGAAATACATGTTGTCGTAGATAGTATTTCGGCAGCAGACGAAACAGCTTTGAAGGATGATCCCCGTTGCCATATCCTGAGGTTGATTATCCGTCATGGAGATTTGGAATGGCAGGACGGGGAACGTTCGCTGGCAGAATTGTTCGGTATGGTAGACGCAACCGGTAAGCTGCCGATTACCTCTCAGCCGCCTATCGGTGTGGTAGTGGAGCTTTTCACCAAGCTTGCTCAGGAAGGCAAAAAAGTTATTATGCTGACAGTTGACAGCGTGCTCAGCGGTACCTATCAGACCGCCTGCGTTGCTGCACGTCAGGTAATGGATGATATAAAGGGCGCGGATATCCGTGTAATCGACAGCAAGACTGCTGCCTGTCCTATCAGCGGTATTGCGATGGAAGTACTGAAGCATACAGCTGCAGGCATGGATATTGACGAGGCCGAAAAAATGGCGCGTGAGATGGTTGCGCGCACAGAAACATTTTTCAGTGTAAATACATTAGACTATTTGCAAAAGGGTGGACGCATTGGCGCAGTTGGCGCTTTGATAGGAAGTATTTTTGGTATTCGCCCTATTGTGCACTTAGATAAAGAGGGCAGACTGGAAGTTGCGGACAAGTGCCGTACCCGTAAAAAGGTTATGAAGCGCATGGTTGAGATGGCTGCTGAAAAGGCACCCATTGAAGCAATTTTCGTCGCTCATGCAGAGGCTTTGGCAGATGCAGAGGATTTGAAAAAGCAGTTGCAGGGATTGTTCCCGAATGTACCGACTATGCTTACAGGTATCGGCACCGTTTTGGCTGCTCATCTCGGACCTGGTGCTATCGGCGTATTTGTCCGTCGCAAAGCCTGAAAGGAAAGGTGTGGGGTTTAGATGAATAATAGCAAGGTAATTACCGGCAAGCAGCTGAAGGATATGCTGCTGGGTGCTTACCATAGCTTTGAAAAGAATTTTGAAGCTATTAATGATTTAAATGTTTTTCCGGTACCGGATGGCGATACCGGTACTAATATGATGCATACTATGGCGTCCGTAGCGAAGGCTATCAGCGCAATGAGCGATGAGGCCGAGACCGGCGAAATCGGTGCCGCAGCTGCCCGCAGCGCTATTATGGGCGCACGCGGCAATTCCGGCGTAATTTTATCGCAGCTGCTGCGTGGTATCGGCAAGGGTGTTGCCGGTAAAAAGACGCTGAACAATACAGAAATCGGTAAGGCCTTCCAGTTTGGTATTTTATATGCCTATCGCAGTGTATCCAAGCCGGTAGAAGGTACTATTCTGACAGTAGCCCGCGGCATGGCCAAGGGTGCTTATAACGCTGTCCGCGGCAACGTTAGCCTGGAGGAAGTGCTGCTGGAGGCTATCCGCAGCGGCAAGGAAGAGCTTGCAAGAACTCCGGAGCTGTTGCCTGCATTGAAGGCGGCCGGTGTTGTTGATGCCGGCGGCCAAGGACTGATTGTCTTTTTCGAGGGCTGTCTGGCAGGCCTGCGCGGTCAGGATTGCGAAGTGCTGGATGTTACACCGCGTGCCAAGGTACAGATTCAAAAGGGCGAGCCGCTTGATTTGGAATATCCTTATTGCACCGAATTTATCGTCAAGGATGCTGATGTTGATAAGCAGACTGTCAGCAAGGCCTTGGAGGGCATGGGCAATTCCATGATTGTTGCAGTGGTAGAGGATATTGTAAAAGTGCATATCCATACTAAGCATCCAGGTGATGCGCTTAATATGGCGCAGACCTGGGGAACACTGCATGATATCAAAATAGAAAATATGCGTGACCAGCACGAAAACCGTCTCTTTACTGCCGATGATATTCAGCCGGTAAAGCATGGCGTTGGCGTGCTTACCGTTGCAGCCGGCGATGGTATTGCTAAAGTTATGCATGAGATGGGCGCTGCAGAGATTATCAGCGGCGGTCAGAGCATGAATCCTCCGGTTGAGGAGTTTGTCAATGCTATTGAAAACGGTACCTGCGAGCAGTACATTATTCTGCCGAATAATAAGAATATTGTTTTGGCGGCTGAGCAGGTGCGTAAGCTGCTTGGTAATTCCAAGGTAGCATATGTTCCTACTACCAATATGGCGCAAGGATTGTCTGCACTGCTGCATTTCGACGCAACACGCAGTATGGACGAAAACACTGTTATTATGACCAAGGAAGCCAAGGAAACAGCCAGTGGCAGCATTACCGTAGCTGTACGCGACAGCGTAGTAAACGGTATTACTATCCATGAGGGCGATTATCTTGGTATCTTAAACGATAAAATTGTTTGCAACGGCAGCAGCATGGAGGAAGTGCTGCAGAAGATGCTGACAGATGGGGATTATGAACTGATCAGCTTATATTATGGTGCCGATGTAACTGAAGAGCAGGCTGAAAAGCTGGCAGCTGAAGTGGAAGAGCTGAATGATGAGTGGGAGGTTGAAACCTTTTACGGCGGACAACCGCTGTATCCGATTCTTTTGGCAATGGAGTGATGAATATGCTTACAAGTCAGGAATTAACCAACCTGTTGCGCGAGCGTGGCTATAAGGTCACCCCTCAAAGACTTGCTGTTTATGAAGCATTGGCTGATGAAACATGGCATCCGAATGCAGAGATGCTGTTCAATAAGCTGCAGCCGAAGTTTCCTGCTATGAGCTTTGCTACGGTATATAAAACTGTAGAGATTCTGCACGATATCAACGTTATTCAGATTCTGAATACGGGTGAGGACAGCTTCCGTTATGATGCCGATGTCAGCGAGCATTATCATCTGCGCTGCTTGAAATGCGGTGCGGTAGACGATGCGCTGATGGATGACGGCGTTAAGCTGCAGCTGACACAGGATGTAGAAAAGCAGAGCGGTTACACTATTAGCAGCCGTCAGTTCTATTTCTTTGGTTTGTGTCCGAAGTGCTCAAGCTTGCATTAAATTATAAAGAAGTGTACCGATTAATTAGCTGATTGGTACACTTTTCTTTATATATTGAGCAGTTATGTCAGAATTTTGTAGACTTATTTTTACGAAAATGCCACAATAGCAGTTTATGAATTTGCTATAATAAAGATGTTATATTGATAGGAGTGAAGGCGTTGTGCTAAACGACTTTCAGATTGTGATGCTGGCCAGCGGCAGCAAGGGGAATGCCGCTTTGATAAGCACAGCAAAGCAACGCTTTTTGGTTGATATAGGTATCAGCTGCAGAGCGTTGACAACTAGAATGAAGGAAATAGGCGTCAGCGTAAACGAGCTGGACGGCGTGTTTATTACACATGAGCATGTAGACCATGTCCGCGGGCTGGCAACCTTTTTAAAAAATTATCAGGTGCCTGTATATAGCAGTGCGCTTACCTGGCGTGCAATATTAGCCAAGGACAGCAGTCTGGTGCGCCAGAATTGCCGTCTTATTGATAATAACCGCCTGCTGTGCGGTGATCTGGAGGTGCAGAGCTTCAGCATACCGCATGATGCTGCTGACCCGCACGGATATACCTTTACGAGCCGCAGCAATGGTTCAAAGTGCACTTATCTTACAGATGCAGGCTTTGTGACTGATACCATCCGTGAGGCAGTTGCAGGCAGCAGTGCCTTGGTGCTCGAAGCCAATCATGATGTGGAAATGCTGAAAAACGGTCCTTATCCGCGTCAGCTGAAGCAGCGCATTTTGAGTACGCTGGGACATTTATCCAATGATACCGCCGGACATTTTCTGACGGAGCTCGAACGTCTGCCGGAGCATATCGTGCTGGCGCACCTGAGCGAGCACAATAACCTGCCGCAGCTGGCGCAGGATACGGTGCAGAATATTTTACATGATAATAACCGCCTGCAGGAAACAGAACTTTTTGTGGCTGCTCAGAACAGGGTAGTAGCAGACAGTCCGCTGCCGGCAGTCTTAGATTTAAAATAAGGAGTGGATACAGATGAACAAGAGTATCTGGAAAAAATCAGCTAATATTTTTGTCTGTGGTCTTTTAGGTGCGGCAATTCTTGTTGCCGGCTGCGGCGACAATAAAACATCTGCCGCAGTGCATGATAAGCCTGCTGTCAAGACTGAGCAGCAGCTGAGCGCAGCGCGCAATACACCGATTGTAGCTGCCGCCAAGAAGGTTGGTCCTGCTGTCGTAGGTATCACCAACAAGGCTTATGTGCGCGACTTCTTCAACCGCACGCAGCTGATGGAGCGTGGTACAGGCAGCGGCGTTATTTATGACAAGGCCGGCTATATTGCAACCAACAACCACGTAGTTGAGGGTGCATCGGAAATCATCGTCAGCCTGCCTGACGGACGTACCGTTAAAGGCAAGGTTCTGGGTGCCGATGCCGTAACCGATTTGGCTGTAGTAAAAATTGATGCGGATAACCTTACCGTTGCCACCTTTGGTGACAGCGATACACTGCAGGTCGGAGAACCGGCAATTGCTATCGGCAACCCGCTGGGACTGGAATTTCGCGGCAGTGTAACCGCAGGCGTTATCAGTGCATTGAACCGTAGCATTGAAGTAGGCGAGCGTAAGTTCAACCTGATTCAGACTGATGCGGCAATCAACCCCGGTAACAGTGGCGGTGCTTTGGTAAATGCTGACGGCGAGGTAGTCGGCATTAACAGTGCTAAGGTTGCTGTAAGCGGTGTTGAAGGCATTGGCTTTGCTATTCCTATCAATACAGCTAAACCGATTCTGCAGGAGCTGGCAGAGCGTGGTCGTATTGCAAGACCGTATCTGGGTGCTTCACTGATGGATCAGGAAATTGCTAACCGCTATGGCTTTGAAATCAACCTGCACGGCGGTATCTTCCTCGTTAAGGTTGTTCCCGGCAGTCCGGCAGCGAAGGCTGATATCCGCCCCGGCGATATTCTCCTGAGCTTTAATGGCAGCAAAGTTAAGACTGCTGTTGACCTGCGTACTGCTCTGTCTAAATGCAAGGTAGGCGACAGAGCCGAAGTAACTATCATGCGTAACGGTCAGAGAGAAAGCAGAACTGTGGTATTGGAAGAGGTTCCGAAGGATTACGGCAATTGAAGATAACGATAGCCTGTGTAGGAAAAATTAAAGAAAAATATCTTACTGCGGGGATAGAGGAGTTCAGCAAAAGGCTGACGCCCTTCTGCAAGCTGGAAACGCTGGCAATTAACGAAGAGCGTATGCCGGATAATCCCTCCCCTGCGGAAAAGCAGCAGGTGCTGGAGCGTGAAACGCAACGCCTGCTGGCAATTATCCCGGCAAATTCCTATGTGATTTTGCTGGATGTCATCGGCAAGCAGCTGAGCAGCCCGGATTTGGCGGCAAAGCTGGATGAGCTGGCGCTTGCCGGCAACAGCCATATCACCTTCGTGATTGGCGGTGCCTTTGGCTATACTGATGCGTTGCGTAAGCGTGCCGATTTAGCGCTGAGCTTTTCTAAAATGACTTTTACGCATCAGATGATACGTTTATTGCTGATTGAGCAGATTTACCGTGCTTTTAAAATCAGCCGAGGCGAAAAATATCATTGGTAAGTTAAGCTGAATAAGCAGTCAAAAAGAGTCGTGCGCAGGCACGGCTCTTTTTCGTTGCAACAGAAATGAAACGTAAAGATTTGCGTTTCACTTGCGTATTGGCTTTGAAACTAAAAATGAGATGAAAGTGAAACGAAAATGAGACGTAAAAAATACGTTGCACTTACTATTGAGTTCTGCTACAATTTATTTAATAGTGATAGGGAGGTGTAACAGATGAAAGAAACTAAAAGCCTGGAATTTAAGTCTGAGGTCACCAATACATTTCTGAAAACAGTCAGTGCTTATGCTAATTATGGCGCTGGAGAAATTTTATTTGGCGTAAGGGATGACGGAACTCCTTGCGGTATAAATAATCCTGAAAAGGTATGCCTTGATTTAGAAAATCGTATCAATGACAGCATTTCGCCAAAGCCTGATTTTACACTGAGAATTAATTCTCAAAATAATACTATAGCTTTAAAGGTTTCTGAAGGTCTGGACAAACCGTATTTTTACAAGGGAAAGGCCTATAAACGTAATGATACTTCTACCATAGAGGTTGATAGAGGTGAATTGAATCGTTTGACTTTACTTGGTACGGGAAAATATTATGATGAACTTCCTGCTGGAAATAGCGAATTAAGGTTTACTATTTTAGAAAAGGAATTGCAGGCTAAGCTTGGCATTAAGAAGCTGACAAAAGATATATGCAGAACCTTGAATTTATATTACAGCAAGGACAGATTCAACAATGCTGGAGAACTTTTGGCAGATACTAACAGCTTCCCGGGCATTGATATTGCTAAATTTGGTAGCAGCAATGATGTGATTTTAGATAGGGAGCTCATTAAGAATGTATCAGTTATTGAGCAATTTGCTAAGGCTATAAAGCTATTCAGGCGTTATTATGTATATGAACTGATAAAGGGAGCTGAACGAATTACTAAGGAACAGATTCCTGAAAAGGCATTTCGTGAGGCATTAGCTAATGCTTTAGTACATCGCACTTGGGATATCAATGCTAATATAAGAGTATTGATGTATACTGATAAAATAGAAATAGTTTCTCCTGGTGGCTTACCATTAGGTGTTAGCAAGGAAGAATATTTGAAGGGGTATGTATCTGTTTTACGTAATCCTACTTTAGGCAATGTGTTCTTCAGATTAAAATATGTAGAAATCTTTGGTACAGGAGTGCGTAGAATTTTAGAAGCATACAGGAACGCTGACGTGAAACCGAATTTTGCTATAAGTGACAATGCAGTAATGGTTACTTTGCCTAGCGTGGAGTATCAACTTCCGCTTGCTGTGGATGAGCAAGCAGTTTTAGAAGTCTTTGCCGCTAATTTAGTTTTGGCAAGCTCTGATGTTTCAGCTATAACAGGCTTTAGTAGAGGTAAGACTATCAGATTGTTGAACAGCTTAGTGGAGAAAAATAAGCTTGTTAAAGGTGGCAAGGGTAGGGGTACAAAATATTCCTTAACCTAAAAATTCATTACAAGAAATTAGAGCCATGCATAATTTGCACGGCTCTTTTACGTTGCATTAGAAATGAAACGTAAAAATTTGCGTTTCATTTGCGTATTGGTTTTGAAACGGAAATAAAGAAAAAGTGCAACGTAAATTTTACGCTACACTTTTCTACTTTCTCTTATGCATTTGGGGAGATGTATAAGCTTAGAAGTTATCCATATGTACTTCAAAGAAACCTTGCGGATGAGCGCAGACAGGGCAAACTTCCGGAGCGCTGGGGCCGACTACAATGTGACCACAGTTGCGGCATTCCCAAATGGTCAGGCCGCTGTCTTTGCTGAAAACCTTCATTTCTTCGATGTTTTGTAAGAGTTTACGATAGCGTTCTTCATGACGTTTTTCGATAGCTGCAACACCGCGCATTTTTGCTGCGATTTCAGGGAAACCTTCTTCCTCAGCTTCTTGTGCCATTTTTACATACATATCGGTCCATTCATGGTTTTCGCCTTCAGCTGCTGCTAAAAGGTTAGCTGCAGTATCGCCTAACTGGTCTAATTCCTTGAACCACATATAAGCGTGAGCTTTTTCATTATTAGCGGTTTTCTCAAATAATTCAGCGATTTGATCATAGCCTGCCTTGCGGGCTACAATACCAAACCAGGTGTATTTGTTGCGTGCCATGGATTCGCCAGCAAATGCCTCCAACAGGTTCTTTTCGGTTTTGGTGCCTTTTAATGATTTCATATTATTCCTCCTTACTTCTGGTAAACTTATTTTAGAGCGGTATAAAAATATTGTTTCGCTTTATATCTGCCTGTTGATATTCTATCATATAGAGTCAGTGTTAACAATGTATATATAAAGAAAATATTAATCATGCTTAAAAAGGTTTTGCTGACAACTGGTAAAATTATTACTCATTCAGAACGAGTATAATAAAAGAGCATCAGTTGCTACAATTATTGTAGCAACTGATGCTTTTAATTTGCAGGGTATTATACGATTGTGCCGCCGCCGACAACTACGTCACCGTCATACATTACCACGGACTGGCCTTTGGTGATAGCGCGCTGAGGCTCGTCGAAAACGAGCTGCAGAGTATCTGCGTCAGGCTGGGTAACAGTTGCCCATTGCTCCTGCTGATGGTAACGGATGCGTGCTTTCACACGGCGCGGTTCGGTGATAGCGTCGCAGTCGATAAGGTTGATGTTCTTGGCTGTAACGTTTTTGGTAAACAGTCCCTCGTTTGTTGTGAGGATAACAGCGTTGTTCTTGGTGTCAATCTCTTTAACGTACATAGGCTGCGGCAGCGCCAAGCCCAGGCCTTTGCGCTGGCCTACGGTGTAATGGATAATACCCTTGTGTCTGCCAAGCACGTTGCCTGCCTCGTCTACGAAGTTGCCGGGCTTAAATTTTCTGCCCAGGCGTGCTTCGATAAAATCAGCGTAGGTGCCGGTCTGGATAAAGCAGATATCCTGACTGTCATGCTTTTGAGCGTTGACGAAGCCATGCTTTTCGGCGATTTCGCGTACCTGCGTCTTGTGCAGACCTCCGAGAGGGAACATAGCGTGTGCCAGCTGCTCCTGTGTGAGTGAATAAAGCACATAGCTCTGGTCCTTCAGAGGGTCAACAGCCTTGCGCAGCAGGTAGCGTCCCTTTGCTTCGTCATAGCTGATTTGTGCATAGTGGCCGGTGACAACGTAATCACAGCCAAGCTCCTGTGCGCGCACGAAAAGTTGGTCGAATTTCAGATAACGGTTGCAGTCAATGCAGGGGTTAGGTGTTCTGCCGTTAACGTAAGCGTCAACAAAGCGGTCGATAACGTCGCGTTCAAAGCGGTCGGCAAAGTTGAAAACGTAGTAAGGCATGCCAAGGCTGGTTGCTACGCTGCGGGCATCTGCTACGTCATCAATGGAGCAGCAGCTGTTGGCTTTGGAAACGCCGATATCCTCGTTGGCAAAAAGCTTCATAGTTACGCCGGTGCATTCGTAGCCCTGCTCCAGCATCATCAATGCGGAAACGCTGGAATCAACGCCGCCGCTCATAGCGATTAGTGCTTTTTTGTTCATAATTTTTCTCCTTCTGATTTATCTAAAGTGCAGCGTACATCGCCTCTGTCGGTTACTATGTTATAGCCTGCTGTTTTTACGCGTGCCTCCAGACAGCCACGGCATTGGGCTGCCTCTTCGCCGGTGCAGATTTTGTTGGCGTACAGCTCATATTTTTTGCGCACTCCTACAGGCGAAAGGTTAGGCATCACGACGTTGCCGCCGGCCTGCAATCCCAGTTCGCGTCCGTTGGGATGGATGGTGCCAAGGGCTGTTGTCGAAGGCAGCAGTGCGTAAGGGAAGAGCAGTCGCAGGATAGACAGCAGGCGCAACGTCTGCTCTAAAGTACCGCTTGCCATATCCTTAAACGGTGTGTGTTCATGCGTAATATAAGGACCTATGCCAATCATATCAGGTTGCAGCTTTTGCAGAAAGCGCAGGTCGCTGACAAGGTTTTGCGGTGTCTGGTAGGGGGAGCCTACCATGAAGCCGGAACCAACCTGATAACCGATTTCCTTGAGGTCAAACAGGCAGCGCTTGCGGTTTTCCAGGCTCATGCAGTCGGGATGCAGCTTGGCGTAATGCTCCGCATCCGCAGTTTCGTGGCGCAGCAGATAACGGTTGGCGCCTGCATTGAAGTATGCCTGATAGCTGGCACGGCTTTTTTCGCCAATGGATAGCGTAATGGCGCAGTCCGGATGTTGCTTGCGGATGGCGCTGACGATGGCGCAGATTTTGTCATCCGTATAATACGCATCCTCGCCACCCTGCAGTACGAAGGTGCGGAAGTCGAGCCTATAGCCTTCGGCGCAGCAGGCCAGGATTTCCTCCTGCGTCAGGCGGTAGCGCTCCGCACAGCTGTTGCCGGCGCGGATACCGCAGTAGTAGCAGTTGTTTTTGCAGTAATTGGTGAATTCAATCAGTCCGCGGATATAGACCTTGTCACCGTAATATTGACGGCGGAGTTTATCCGCTTCGCAGGCGAGCAGCTTGTTGATGTCAGGTTCAGTGCTTGTTATCAGCGTCAACAGCTCTGCGTCGCTCAGATTATGCTCACAGGCGAGCTTTTTTATTAAATTGGCAGCTGTTGACAGCATAATTTTACCTCCGTAAGCGGTTTACCGCTTCTGTAACCTTAGTTATAATTGTTTGGACTTCGTCCATTGTATTGTATTCGCACAGCGAAAAGCGCAGGGCGCTTTGTGCTGTTTCGTGGCTCAGGCCGAGGGCGAGCAGTACATGGCTGGGTTCGAGCGAGCCTGCGGAGCAGGCAGAGCCGGACGAGCAGCAGATACCTTCATTAGAGAGCAATGAAAGCAGTGCTTCGCCGTTTACTCCCTGAAAGCTGTAGTTGACAGTACCGGGTAGGCAATGCTCACGGCTGCCGTTGAAACCGGCGCAGTCAATTTTATCTAAACCGTTGCGCAGAGCAGTGCGCAGACCTGTGATATAAGAAGTATTTTGCTGCATATTTTCCTGTGCATCTTTAAGCGCTGCGGCCAGTCCGATGATGCCGGGAAGGTTTTCGGTACCGGCACGCTCAGATGTGTATAAGAGACAGATAGTAAGATGTCCTGCGGCTTGCACGGCGTCGGTATGGAAAAGCACGCCGCGCTTGCGGCAGAGCGCTCCGATTTCACGTATAGGCTGGATGGCGCCTGTTTCGTTGTTGGCGTACATGACGGAAACAAGACAGGTGGTATCTGTAATAGCTTCTGCTACCTGCGTGGCGGTGACGATGCCGTCAGCCTGCGGACGCAGCAGTGTTACGGTAAAGCCTTTCACTTGCAAAGCTTCGAGCGTGTGCAAAATAGCATGATGCTCCATGGCAGTGGAAACGATATGGCATTTGCCCTGCTTTTTGCCGAGGGCCGCAGCGCTGATAAGCGCCTGGTTATCTGCTTCGCTGCCGCCGGAGGTAAAAAAAACTTCCTTCGGCGCACAGTTCAGTACCTGTGCCACCTGCTGCCGTGCGCTAAACAAAGCTGCTGCACTGCGCTGACCTAAAAGGTGCACGCTGGAAGCATTGGCATATATTTCCTGAAGATAGGGCAGCATTGCCTTGACGGCAACGTCGCTCATTTTAGTTGTAGCTGCATTATCTGCATAGATAAATTGCTTTTCCATAATAGTAAAACATTCTCCTTCAATAGCGGAAATCCTGCTTTTACTTTTATATTATACGCTTACCGGCGTGAGATTTACAGAGTCAGCGTCTTTTTGCGGCGTATTTTGAGTAAAATTTAATTCCTACTGTATTAATATGTTTCATATGGTACATTACAGACCTTTTTTTGTCAAGAGAAGAAAATTTTAATTCTTTTTGTTGACAGTAAGAAAAAAATCAGTATAATAATACCTATAAATCATCTATGATTACTAGAGATTATAAAACAGAGAAAATGAGGGATTTTACCAATGAGGAGTTTGCATTTTAGTACACGATGTTGACTTTGGTTACCTGTTGATATAGAGCAAAAACTAAACGAAGAAAATTATTGATATAGAAAGATAAAGGAGCGATTTATTATGGCAATTTATACTAGCATTACTGATTTGATTGGCGGCACTCCGCTGCTGGAGCTGAAAAACTACGAAGCTGAAAACAAGCTGGAAGCAAAGATTCTGGGCAAACTGGAATACTTCAATCCTGCAGGCAGCGTCAAAGATAGAATTGCTAAAGCAATGATTGATGATGCAGAGGCTAAGGGTGTTCTTAAGCCGGGGGCTACTATTATTGAGCCCACCAGCGGCAACACCGGTATCGGTCTGGCATCCGTAGCTGCTGCCCGCGGTTATAAAATTATTTTGACTATGCCTGAAACCATGAGCGTTGAACGCCGCAATCTGCTGAAGGCTTATGGCGCACAGCTGGTGCTGACTGACGGTGCTAAGGGTATGAAAGGTGCGATTGCCAAAGCTCAGGAGCTGGCAGAAAGCACTCCGAACAGCTTTATCCCCAGCCAGTTCACTAATCCTGCTAACCCTGCAACCCACAGAGCATCTACCGGTCCGGAAATCTGGCAGGATACCGAAGGCAAGGTTGATATCTTTGTTGCCGGTGTAGGTACAGGCGGTACTCTTTCCGGTGTAGGCGGATATCTGAAATCCCAAAATCCCAATGTTAAGGTTGTTGCTGTAGAGCCTGCAGGTTCTCCGGTACTTTCTAAAGGTGTTGCCGGTCCGCATAAAATTCAGGGCATCGGCGCAGGCTTTGTGCCTGACACCTTGGATACCAAGGTTTATGATGAAATCATCGCTGTTGAAAACGAAGATGCCTTCAAAACCGGTCGTGCTATTGCCCATAAGGAAGGCGTGCTCATAGGCATTTCCTCCGGTGCTGCTGTATATGCGGCAACTGTGCTGGCAAAACGCCCGGAAAACAAGGGCAAGGTTATCGTAGCGCTGCTGCCTGATACCGGTGAGCGTTATCTCTCCACTCCGTTATTTGCTGAATAAGCAGATAAAATACATATCACATCCCATTTCCTAACCAAAAGAAAGCAGTCTGCGCGGACTGCTTTCTTTAATTTAGAGCGCAAAAAAACCGCCGGCGTTATGCAACCGGCGGTTAAGCATTAAATTGAATAATTATCAATGCTGCGAGCTTTATAGTTGTCGAGAATATCCTGCAGGGTGATGTTGTCCAGATAGTCTGCAATAACCTTGTTCAGTCCCTGCCACAGCGGCAAGGTAATGCATTCGTTGCGGCGTTCGCAGCCTACAGGGTTAAAGTCCAGACACGCTACCGGTGTGAGGTTGCCTTCTGTCAGGCGCAGAATGCTGCCGACAGTATACTCACGCGGTGCGTTTACCAGACGATAACCGCCCTGAAAGCCACGGTTTGCTTGCAGGAAGTTTGATTTATTCAGAATAGGCACAATCTGCTCCAGATATTTTTTGGAAATGTTTTGTCTTGCCGCAATGTCCTTGAGGGCAACGAAGCCGTTCTGCTGATGCTCTGCCAGATCCAGCATCATGCGCAGGGCATAGCGTCCTTTAGTTGATATTTTCATTGATTCTCCACCTTTGAGTTAAACTCGGTAATTATCTATAAACCTACTTAAATTATATGCTATTATGGGTGATAAGTCAAATCGAGAAGGCTGGGGGAACGGAATAATAAGCAGCAGGCGGAAGTGTTTATGGATAGGGAGATTTTTATAAAGGGAGTGCACAGCTTTTATCCACCAATCCACAAAAGTTATGCACACTGTGGATAACTTTTGTGAAAAACTGGGGATAAGTGGGAAATTATCGGGATAAATCCACCGGGAGAAGTGAATAACCTAATTTAAAAAAAATCATTTTTACATAGTACTTGCAAGTTATCTCAAATAGTGCTATAATCACTAGCTAATACATGAATGGGAGGAAATACTCTTGGAACATAAAAATATTTATCAACTTGTTCTCGCAGGTGTACTGTGCGCTATAGGTTTAGTTGTACCTATGGTTATGCCGAAGGTGATTATCGGACCGATGTCCTTTACTTTGGGTGCGCATGTGGCAATTTTTTTGGCAATGTTTATTTCGCCTAAGGTGGCAGCAACTGTCTGCCTGGGTACAACAATGGGCTTTTTCGTAACTACGCCCCTGATTATCGCTGCGCGTGCAGCAACCCATATTATTTTCGCTCTGGTCGGTGCATTAATTATTAAACGCTATCCGAATATTATGGAGAGCTTCGTGGCCGGTATCGGTCTGAATCTGGGACTTGCTGTATTGCATGCGTTGGGTGAGGTGCTTGTTGTAGCGCCCTTCTTCTTCAGCGGTTATATGTTTACGCCGGAGCAGCTTTCTAATGGCTTTGTTATGAGCGTTATCGTGCTGGTAGGTGCCGGTACTGTGCTGCATTCGGTTATGGATTGCAGTATTTCCGTGCTGCTGTGGAAATTTGTCAGAGCAGCAGTGCCTTCTATTAAGCTGATTCGTGGCTAAGATGAGATTTTAAAATTTAAAACTAAAAGCGTGCGGGCTTACGGCTGACGGATGTCAGCTTGTGCAAGCCTGCACGCTTATTTTTTATAATGCTTTAGCTATTATTTTCTTGCTTTAGCAACCTCAGCGAAAGCAATTTCTGCTGCGTCGATAGTCTTTTGTAAATCTTCGGGACTATGAGCAACGGAAACAAAGTTTGTTTCGAACTGAGAAGGAGGCAGATAGATGCCTTGCTCCAGCATGGAGTGGAAGTAGATTTTGAAGGCTTCCAGATCGCTGGCTGCAGCACTGTCAAAATCAGTTACCGGTTTATCGCTGAAGAAAACGGTGAACATGCTGCCGAGGCGATGAATCTGTACAGGTACACCGGCCTTAGCTGCTGCCTTTTCCAAGCCGCCGGTCAGAATAGCGCAAAGGCTTTCTGCGCGGTTGCAGACATCGTTCTGTTCCATGTAGGTGAGTGCAGCAATGCCTGCGGCCATAGCCAGCGGGTTACCGCTTAAGGTACCTGCCTGATACATCGGGCCAGCAGGAGAAACCATTTGCATGATTTCGCGCTTGCCGCCGTAAGCAGCAACAGGCAGACCGCCGCCGATTACCTTGCCGAGACAGGTGATATCGGGGTCGATGTCATAGAGGGACTGGCTGCCGCCCTGAGCGCTGCGGAAGCCGCTCATAACCTCATCACAGATGAGGAGAGCGCCATACTTTTTAGTGATAGCACGTACGCCTTCCAGGAAGCCTTCGTGCGGAAGTACAAGGCCCATGTTGCCCGGAGTAGGCTCCATGATAACGCAGGCGATTTCTTCGCCGCGTTCGGCAAAAACCTTTTCCAGAGCAGGCAGGTCGTTGAACGGTACGGTAATAGTGGTTGCTGCTACTGCCTTGGGTACGCCCGGGCTGTCAGGTACGCCGAAGGTAGCTCCGCCGCTGCCTGCTTTTACAAGCAGGCTGTCATGGTGACCATGGTAGCAGCCGATGAATTTAATGATGCAGTCACGGCCGGTATAGGCACGTGCCAGACGCAGGGCACTCATGGTTGCTTCGGTACCGCTGTTGACCATGCGTACCATATCCATGGACGGAACAAGGTGGCAGATTAATTTTGCCAGCTCGGTTTCGGCAACGGTCGGAGCGCCGTAGGAGGTGCCCTTTTCAGCTGCAGCCTTGATAGCGTCGGTTACGCAGTCGGGAACATGGCCCATGAGCAGCGGACCGTAGGACATAACGTAGTCGATGTATTCGTTGCCGTCGATGTCATAGATTTTGCTGCCCTTGCCGCCGGAAATGAACGGCGGTACACCGCCGACACTGCGGAAGGAGCGCACGGGGCTGTTAACGCCGCCGGGGATATATTGGCGTGCTTCCTCAAAAGCAGCCTGAGATTTTGTATGTTCCATTGTTATATCTCCTTATTTGCCTTGCAGCCATTTTGCTACATCAAGCGCATGGTAGGTAATAATCATTTTAGCACCGGCACGCTTGAAGCCCAGCATGGTTTCCATAACGATACGTTTTTCGTCAATCCAGCCTTTTTCAGCTGCAGCCTTAACCATAGCATATTCGCCGCTGACATTATAAACACACAGCGGACGGTTAAAGGTTTCGTGTACACGTTGTACAATGTCGAGGAAGGCCAGCGCCGGTTTAACCATAACGATATCTGCGCCTTCTTCAATATCCAGAGCAATCTCGCGCAGAGCCTCGTCGCTGTTGGCGGGGTCCATCTGGTAGCCTTTGCGGTCGCCTGCGGACGGAGCGGAGTCTGCTGCAGCACGGAAGGGACCATAGTATGCGGAAGCAAATTTTGCGGAATAAGCCATAATAGGAATATGGTTGAAGCCTGCAGCATCAAGTGCTTCACGGATAGCCTTAACATAACCGTCCATCATATTGGAGGGAGCAATCATGTCAGCACCGGCCTGAGCGTGGGAAACAGCAACCTTAGCTAAGAGCGGCAAGGTTTCATCGTTGTTGACGGTGCAGCCGTTTTGCAGCATGCCGCAATGACCATGCTCGGTGTATTCGCACAGGCAGACGTCGGTAATGATAACCAGCTCAGGATATTTTGCTTTAATCAGCTTGCAGGCTTGCTGTACAGGCTCGTTCATATCCCAGCCGCTGCTGCCGACAGCGTCCTTGTAGGACGGTACGCCGAAGAGCAGAACTGCAGGAATACCAAGCTCTACAACCTCGTCAACGCATTCCATAACGCGGTCGATAGACCAATGGTAGTTGCCGGGCAGAGATTCAATTTCATGTTTAACGTTTTCACCGGGAACGACGAAAAGCGGATAGATTAAGTCCTTTACGGAAACCTCGGTTTCACGGATCATTGCACGCAGATTTTCAGTAGCGCGTGTGCGGCGCGGACGGTATACAGGAAAACCGGTAATACTCATCTTGATACACTTCCTTATTTATTATAAAAATTTGTGATAGCGGTCATGAGGCCGTCGATTGTATATTCAGCGGCATTGATAGCCGGAGTATAGCCATGCTTTTTCAGGGTATCAGCAGTTACGGGGCCGATAGCAGCCAGAGCAGCTTTGTTCAGCAGCTCCTTCTTGTCACCGAGAACCTCGAGCAGGTTGGTTACGGTGCTGCTGCTGGTGAAGGTTACGATGCTTGCTTCGCCGCTTTCAAGGGCTTCGATGAGCTCGTCCTTGTTTTCGCAGTCAGCAACAGTTTCGTAAGCAGTTACAACGTCAACGATAGCACCGATTTTGCGCAGAGATTCGGGCAATACCTCGCGTGCAACCTTAGCACGTGCCAGCAGGATTTTGTCACCGGCGGTGATTTCGCCTGCCAGTGCTTCAGCCAGCTCTTCTGCTTTGTAAGCGGAAGGAATGAGGTCGGCGGTGAGACCATGCTCTGCCAGAGCCTTGGCGGTGGCGCTGCCGATAGCGGCAAGCTTAACGTTAGCCAGGGCGCGTGCGTCCTTCTTAGCTGCACCCAGACGCTCGAAGAAGTAATCTACGCCGTTAGCGCTGGTGAAGACGAGCCATTTGTAGTCATTGATGTTGGCAATAGCATTATCCAGCGGAGCATAATCTGCAGCCGGAACAATTTTGATTGCCGGAGCTTCGATAACTTTAGCGCCTTGTGCTTCCAGCTTTTTGGTGAGAGCGCTGGCTTGTGCACGTGCGCGGGTAACAATCACAGTTTTGCCGAAGAGCGGTTTGTTATCGAACCATTGCAGCTGCTCACGCAGGCGTACAACCTCGCCGACGAGAAAGATAGCAGGCGGTTTCATACCGGTTGCTTTAACGTCAGCGGCAGCTCTGCCGAGGGTAGTAATCAGTGTGCGCTGTTCGGGATGAGTGCCCCAGCGGATAACGGCAGCCGGGCAGTCGGCACTGCGGCCGTTAGCGATGAGCTCGCGGCTGATTTTTTCAATGTTTTCTACGCCCATGAGGAAGACGAGGGTATCAACAGAGGTTGCCAAACCTTTCCAGTGAATGGTGGATTCGCCTTTAGTAGGATCCTCGTGGCCGGTAATAACAGCGAAGGAGGTTGCTACATGGCGATGGGTAACAGGAATGCCTGCATATTCAGCAACGGCAATAGCACTGGTTACGCCGGGAACGAATTCAAACGGCAGGCCTGCTTCACGCAGCTCGATGGCTTCTTCGCCACCGCGACCGAACACAAAGGGGTCGCCGCCCTTCAGACGTGCTACAACCTTACCTTCGGCAGCCAGTTTTACCAGCAGCTTGTTGATATCGGGCTGGCGCATGGTGTGGTTAGCGCTGGCCTTACCAACATAAACCATTTCTGCATCCTTGCGGGCGAAGGCCAGAATACGCGGATCTGCCAGGCGGTCATAAACAACAGCGTCTGCAGTCTGCAGGCATTCCTTAGCCTTGAGTCCCAGAAGGCCCGGGTCGCCGGGGCCTGCACCGATTAAATATACTTTACCTTGTTTTGTCATGATGTCACTCTCCTTAAAGAATAGAGGCCAGAATTTCCTGACCGCCGGCAGCCAGCATTTTTTTGCCAAGCTGTTGACCGAGGCTGACAGCATCATCAGCTTTGCCGTTAATTGTATCACGCAGAATAGTGCTGCCGTCTAAAGCAGCAATGATTGCTTCAATGCGAATGTTTTCACCGTCAATGTCAGCATGTACGCCGATAGGAACCTGACAGCCGCCTTCCAGTAAGCCTAGGAAGGCACGTTCAGCGTCGGTAGCCTGCTTGGTGTTCAGGTCATTTAAGAAGTTCAGCATTTCGCGTACGTCCTTGTCTTCGGTACGTGCTTCGATGGCCAATGCACCCTGGCCTACAGCCGGCAGGCAGACATCAGCAGGAATCAGGCTGGAGATGCGGTCGCCATGACCCAGACGCTCCAGGCCTGCAGCTGCCAGAATAATAGCATCATACAGTCCTTCGTCCAGCTTACGCAGACGGGTATCAACGTTGCCGCGCAGGTCACGGATTTCCAGATCCGGACGCTTAGCTAACAGCTGCGCCTTACGGCGCAGACTGCTGGTGCCGACTACGGCACCGAGAGGCAGCTCTTCGAAGCTGCCATATTTGTTGCTGACGAAAGCATCGCCAACGTTGGCACGCTCGGTAATTGCGGTCAGGCACAGGCCTTCCGGAAGAACGGTAGGCATATCCTTCAGGCTATGTACAGCCAGATCAATAGTGCCGTCTAAAAGATCCTCTTCAATTTCCTTGGTAAATAAACCCTTGCCGCCGATTTGCGCCAGGGGTACGTCTAAAATACGGTCGCCTTTGGTGACAATTTTTTTCAGTACAACCTCACATTCAGGATATTGCTTACGCAGTAAGGCTGCAATATGATTGCTTTGCCAAAGCGCTAAAAGACTTTGTCTAGTCCCAATCGTCAATTTTGCTTTCATCACCAAACTCCTCTCCGGTTTCATTTAATAAGAATAAATCACACATCATTTTCTTGTAGCGTTCTTCCTCAGAAGTACCTGCTACAGCATTCATGGCCTTCATAGGCTCGCGCAGGAATTTATGCTCCAGACGTTGAGTCATCAGGTCGATAATGCGCTTTTCATGATCGGTAAGCTCCGGCATCTTAATGAAGGCTTTCTTCAAAACCTTCTGGCGCAGGAAATTCATTTTATCATGCAGCTGTACCATAACAGGGCGCATGGTGTAATAACGCAGGCGCTCCTTGAGGGCACCGATTTCCTCGCTGATAATCTGCTCGGCAACGTGAGCTTCTTTTTCACGGAAGTTTTTGTTGGTATCAACAACGCCTTCCAGATCATCAATGTTATAAATAGTTACGCCGGCAACATCGGCCAGTCTGGGGTCGACGTCACGCGGAACGGCAATATCAATCAGAATCAGCGGTCTGCCGTTGCGCTTGGGGAGCAGAGGTCCTAAATTTTCTACGGTAAGCACGTAATGCGGCGCACCGGTAGATGTTATGATGATATCGGCATCGGCGGCATGTTCAAACATGGCACGGTAGGGAATAGCCGTACCGTGGAACTTGCCTGCCAAATCCTGCGCTCTTTCGTAGTGACGGTTGCTGACGCAGATGGTCTGCGCACCCTTGTCCAACAGATGCTGTGCAGTAAGCTCACTCATATGACCGGCACCGACTACCAAAATCTGCGCCTTGCTTAGGTCGCCTAAAATTTTGATGGCCAGGTCAACAGCTGCACTGGAAACAGATACGCTGCTGTAAGCAATTTTTGTTTCGGTACGCACGCGCTTGCCGACGGCAATCGCCTTATTCATAATGGTATTGAGAATCGTATCTGTCATACCGTTATTGCGGGCAATCTGATAAGCATTTTTAATCTGGCTGAGGATCTGTCCTTCACCGACAATCAGGGAGTCCAGACTGGATGCTACGCGGAACAGATGCTTTACGCAGTTCGTACCGTTCAGATTATAAAAATATTCACTTTGATAATGTTCACCTGCCAAATGCTTGAGCAATGATTTGATAAAGGGGATTGCTTCATGCGGATTTTCAATCACCATGTACAGCTCGGTGCGGTTGCAGGTGGAAAGCAGCATGGCTTCGGGAATATTATCGTAATTGCGCAGGCGGCGCAGAATACTTGCCACCCTGTCATTGGAAAAATTAAAACGTTCACGGATCTCAACGGGGGCGGTTCTGTGATTGAGTCCTAAAACTGTTAACTGCATCTAATACCTTCTCCTTTGCTTGAGCAGGCTTACCTGCTATAACTAAATTTAGTAAATCCTGTTTTAAAACACTGCGCCAGAATTGTGTCCGTTCCTCTGGCGTGCTGTCGATACTCTTTATTTCTTCTCTCTGCAGCAGCAGGAAGCTGTTGAAGTCAGCCAGCTCCGGTGTCAGGATATGCTCCAGCTGCTTTTTCAGCAAGCGTGTGAAGGCAGGCATACCGCCTGTTGCTAACGCTATGGTAATATCACCTTCGCTGATAGCTGAGGGGACAGTGAAATTACTCAGCTCCGGTTCAGTAATATTGTTGATAAGGCATGGAGCAGCGTCTGAAATCTGCCTGTTGACGACCTTATTATCTGTGGCGGCAATAACCACAAAGGCGTTCTGCAGATATTCAGGCTTGTAGTAATCCTTGATGAGCGTGCAGCCTTGTGCAGAGGCAAGCTTTTGCACATCGTCGCAGAAGATGGGAGCGACAACGGTTACATTGGCACCGGCATCCAAAAGCGTGGCAAGCTTACGGGCGGCAACAGTTCCGCCACCGATAATTACACAGCGTTTGTCCGCTACACGCAGCATTGCAGGATAATGAAAATTAGTTTTATTAAGCATATAATTAACCACCTTTAGGAACGTGATAATGAGTGTCATTAAAGATGTTTCCTAACCTTTATATAATATCATATCTGAAGCAAATTATAAAGATATTGAAGGCTTTGTAAGTGCGAAAAACATAAGAAAATGTATAGAACATAGAAGAAGAGTGAAATAATTCAGGAAAAGAAAAAAAAGAGGGACTTGAACGCACAAAAACTCCCGCCGCAATCTATTTGGATTGCCAGCGGGAGTCTTATTAGGTCTTATTAAAATTTATTGGTTAATTATTTGCCGAAGTATCTTTTCAGCAGGCCAGCGAAAGCTTTGCCATGGCGAGCTTCGTCACGAGCCATTTCATGAACGGTGTCATGGATAGCATCCAGGTTCAGAGCTTTAGCGCGTTTAGCCAGGTCGGTTTTACCAGCGGTTGCACCGTTTTCAGCTTCTACACGCATTTCCAGGTTCTTTTTGGTGGAGTCGGTTACAACTTCGCCCAGCAGTTCTGCGAATTTAGCAGCATGTTCAGCTTCTTCGAAAGCAGCTTTTTCCCAGTACAGGCCGATTTCCGGATAGCCTTCGCGGAAAGCTACGCGGCTCATAGCCAGGTACATACCAACTTCGGAGCATTCGCCGTTGAAGTTAGCGCGCAGGTCAGCTTTGATATCTTCAGGAACGTCGGAAGCGATACCTACAACGTGTTCAGCAGCCCAGCCCATTTCAGCAGCCATTTCCTGGAATTTGGAAGCGGGAGCACCACATTGCGGGCATTTTGCCGGAGCAGCTTCGCCTTCATATACATAACCACATACTTGACATACAAATTTTTTCATATTATTTCCCTCCATGATTTTATATTGCATTGCTTAATTTTATTTTTGACTTGCACAGCTTGTGTGCCTTTGACACTTATATAATAACACAGGCTGGCACAGTTGTCAATAATAATTATCCGTTGGTTTTTATTTTAATTTAGTTAGCCGTAGCTGACAAATTAAAATTTGAGAGTTAAGCCCAGGTTAACACCTTTAGCCTTCATGTCGAGGTCTTCGCCGAAGGCATCATCAAATGTCTGATTATAGTAGGAAGCGTTTACTTCCAGATTGTTCAGGATAGGCTTGCTGATGCCGATTTCGTAGCCGCTGTTTCTGTTGCCGTAGCCTACATTACCCCAAACGGTGAAGAGTGCGGGAATATCATAGGCTGCCTGTAGGCCAACCTGGCCGGAGTTTTTGGTTTTGCCGCCAACATAACCGGAGGTATCAGCATTCAGATAACCTGCGTAAGCAGAAATACCCGGCAGCACCTTGTACATAAGGTTGAATTGCTGGGCGCGGGTTTTCGCTTCGTCAGCCTTGTAGTTGTTCCATTTGTAATTTAAGGCAGTATTTTGACCGAGACCAACAGTTGCGCCAAGATAGGTGCTGTTGGACTTGCTGAATTTGTAGTTGTCACCCTTGAGACTGGAAGGCAACGTAATGCCTGC
>ERZ1026882.461-NODE-461-length-22771-cov-14.603892_pt1 | contig 22771 bp, 22 predicted proteins | sample MGYA00380171_ERZ1026882 | MGnify/ENA primary metagenome ERZ1026882 (study PRJEB33269, sample SAMEA4719807) | human gut metagenome | biome: human-associated habitat; feature: organic feature; material: feces | place: Cameroon | collected 2013-10 ...
GGAGACCAGACCTCCGTGATCTTCTCTATATTTGAACGGATCACTAATGTCGAGAGCAGTGCCACCAACACTAAAAATAATGTCATAACAAGTACTGTCATTCGATATACTTTTAATTTTCCTGCAACCTTTAAGTTAGCTATACGCTTTTTAAGCTTTTCCATGATAGTTTTCCCTTTCTTTGTAAATTATTGATCTTTTATCACATTTGTTTATCCATAAACTGCTATAAGATAGCATACTTTATTGGAAAAATCTATAAAAAAAGTATTAAATTATTTTCTACTACATATTAATGGTTCTATTGCTAGAAACTGGTGAAAATTAATCTAAATTCTGTCTCCTGGATGAACACTTTTCACAATGCTGCTTCAAATATTCAGAACAATGCTTTCAGATAACACTGAACATTGACAACTGAATAACTGCCAGATATTGAATTTTCAAGGTGCATAGCTAAAATTTATGTGCGAAGTTTGAGTTTATATTTAAAATTGTACTTCAAAAAGCACAAGCACAACAAAGCCAGTGTTCAACTATCTAAATAGCTGATAAACACTGGCTTTGTGACCTTTTTAGTATAATTGTAAAGTTCTAATACTATCAAATTATTGCTTGTTTTGTTATAATCCGTGTGTTATATTAGACATGTAAATGATTTTTGCTCAAATCATTGCAGGGCTTACCCTCTTCCTTGGGTAGGCCTTTTTTATTTCTCATCATTTTGAGGTGTATTTATACCTCTTACCCTTGTAGATACTACCGCTCCTAAAGGAACCATATTTACAGTCACCTGACCATCAGCTTTTAGTGTAATCAGTGTACCACCTCTCTGTATATAACTCTTATCAATATCTTTATATCCAAGATAATCTATCGACATTCCATATGTCATCTGAATTCCCTTATATATAAGTGAAAGTGTATTCAGATGGTCATGTCCGCAAAACATCCATTTAATAGCACCATTCTCCACTGCTTTGTTAAAAAATGTTCCTTCAAACTTTGAAATACCAAAATGCTCATTCTTCTCAGCAATACTGCCATGCTGATATATTACACTTTTATCTCCAAGTTTCATCTTTCGGTATGCTTCCTTAAATTCCGCAGGCGGCATATGAAAGAATGCCATTGCCTTAATATCAGGATTAGATTTTTTCATATCTGTCAGTCTGTTCATGCACCATTCCACCTGGTCATCATGTATCCGGTCAAATCCGCTGTAAAACCAGCCTCCATCGCCATACATATTGGAATCAAGCATAACAAGCGGCAATAAAGCATTGCCATCTGAATCGGTAAGATTAATAAAGAAATTTCCTACACCTGTAAGTTCTTTCCTGCCTTCAGTAAATATGCAATATTTCCCTTTCTTATAAATCTGTGCAAGTTCTTCCTTATTACATGTCGAACCCATCTCACAATCGTGATTACCGAATACAAGCGTGTATGGAATTGCAAAGCTGTCCATGAATTTCATCAGCTTATACGCCTGCTTTCTGTTATTAAGTGTTCCTGCCTTCGGCAGAAACGGAAATATAGAATCCCCTGTAAGCACTATCATATCAGGCTTTGCTTTATGAATAATCTTTGTTACTGCATTTAGCGCCAGCTTATCCTTCTTTCTTGATATAAAACCAAATCCCAGATGAAGGTCTGTAAGCTGCAATATCTTAAAATCTTTATTCTTATCTATTGTATATGTAAATGTTTCCTTGTCTGTCTGCTTTAATTTCTGTGATTCAAACATACTGTCACGCCTTTCTTTCCGGCATTAAAGTTAATGCTGGCGATATATTTAGCTGAGTGGTATTAATGCTCCTATAGCCGAAACTATCGTCGATACTACCATAAGAATCTGAAATGGCAGCGTTCCTATCACTCCGCATATAGGACTTGCTCCAGCTTTCTTCCTTGATTTACCATATGTCAGAACAAGCATTATGCTCACCAGTACAACAACGCCACTCATGATTCTTGTCAATATTATAAAGCTGCTCACTCCGAATATTGCAAATAATATACATGGAACTGTTGCTATAAGCCAGCTTACACGGTTGCCGATTCCAACCTGCTCGTGAACTACATCTCTTAAAGCAAGTGTGTTGCTCCAGAATGTTGTAAGCAGGGCAAAAAGCGAAAAGATACCTGCAAGAATAACTGCCCATTTTCCTATGCTCTCTCCAAGCTGCATATAAGCAAGTTCCTTATCTATCGTTCCCTTCGTTCCAAGAAGAACAGTAAGTGTTACAACCAGCACGAACGCTGACGACAAGCCAAATCCTATGAATATTGATTTTCTTATCTTACCCGGATTCCCGTCAAGTCCTTTAACAACCTGAATAACCGCCTGATTAGCCGATGTAGCAAATACAACCATGCTGTACAACGCAAGCAGATTATTCCAATGGAAAGGCGCTGTATAGAATCCATTAACTGGATGTGTAAATGTTCCAACTGTCATAACCGCAACTATTCCCATAAGAATTATTACAGCATATTTCTGTGCAACTCCTACTGCCTTCATTCCCATGAATACAACTATTCCGGCAATCACATAGTATATAATCTGTGCAACCCATAAAGGAAGTCCGAACCAGTTCACAAATATCTGCGCTCCACCATTAATATTGCCACTTACGCCTATCATAATCGCAAGCCCATACACTACGAAAACAATCCAGCTGAATACTTTCTTCATAACCCCGTGAAACAGCTCGCCCTCAAAGCTTTTTACAAGCTGTACACCGCCGTTATTATACGAAAGTTCAGCGATAATAAGATGCAGAATTACATTAATAATGTAGGCTGCTCCTACCATCCAGAAAACATCAATCATACTGTTCTTCGTTGCAAGATATGGAACTGCTATTATTCCCGTTCCTATGCTGTTTCCCACAATCATGCTTATCGCCTCAAATGTGGTGAGTTTTGCTTCTGATTTTATTGCCATGTGTGTCTCCTTTTTACTTAGAATATAATGCATCACTTCTAGAAAGAAGATATACACAATATTGATTCATACTTATTCCTTCTTTCTTAGAATGTTCTACAAGAGAACGATGCAGACTTCGAGGTATTCTAAGTTTAAACTGCCCTGAATATTCGTCTAAGCTATCCGGTTCATGTATCTCTATTCCTTCTTCCAAAGCAGACTCCAGCCATGCTTTTTTAGCATCGACAGCATTTGCTATTGCCGATTCAATAGTTTCACCACATGTAAGACATCCTGGAAGTTCTGGAAACGAAACAACATATCCACCTTCTTCTCTGTCTTCTACAATTTCCATCCTATAATTCATTGCCATATAATCGTTAAGCGTTTTCATTATTCATTGCCTCACTTTCAACAATCTCTTTTACCATCTCTACATATACTTTCTTAATTGGTTCGTGTCTGGGTATTGTAATTGGCTGACAGCCTGGTTTCCTAAATGTATAATGACTGCTTCCACTCCTCGGCGCATTCATTTTATAACCATAGCTTTCCATTACTTTTCTTAATTCATCAAAACGAATATCCTTTGATAAATTAGATATTCTCATTAATAATTTATCCCATTTGGACATTACAAATACCCCCTATCTATATTATATGTGGTGTCATATACGGTGTCAATCCGTTTTAAAATTATCTCATGTAATTTCATATGTATATTATCATTATTTTATATCATATTCAATATGTTATATATAATTATTTTATTAAGTATAATATTAATCTTCATTTGACCACAACCGCCCCCAGTGCTATATTATGTACGAAATAAGTGCACACAGAAAAGGAACAAACGCAATGAGCAGAAATGATGAAAACAACTATACACTGCGTCCTCTTACTATAGATGACGCTGAAGAATACAATGCACTTTTAAGATATGCCTTTCAGGTAACTGAACAGGAGCTTGCCGAGACAGGCTGGAAGGATGATGAGATTACCCAGTCCAAATTTCCTGTTCTTCAAAGAGCTGATGTACTTGGCTGCTTCAATGGTGATGATCTGATCGCACAGTTTGCAGTGTATCCACTTGATATGAACATTTACGGCGTTAAATACAGCGTAGGCTTCGTTACAAGCGTATGTACATATCCTGAATACACAGGACATGGAATTATGAAAAGACTGATGATTCAGAGCCTTATACGAATGAGAGATGCACACAAATCATTTGCTTTGTTGTATCCATATTCAATTCCACTATACCGTGGTCTTGGCTGGGAAATTATCTCTAACAAGATGACTTATACAATCAAGGATACACAGATTCCAAGAAAGCTTAATGAACCTGGTTATGTCAGACGAGTTTCATGGGACGACAAAGAATTTAAAGAGCTTCATACCAAATTTGCTGAAAAGACGCATGGCTGTCTATATAGAAACAATCTTGCATGGGAAGAATACTGGCGCTGGGACGAGGACGACACCTCTGTTGCCATCTATTATTCTAAGGACGATGTACCTTATGGATATATGGTATACATGATCAGTTCTGATGTCATGCATGTGAAAGAAATGATTTATCTTAACCGCGAGGCACAGCTTGGCTTGTGGGAATTCATACATGCCCACGATTCAATGATTGATGAGGTGCGCGGAAACAATTACTACAGTGAGCCAATCGCATTTGAACTGGATGACAGCGATATTAAAGAGACAATCCGCCCATACACAATGGGTCGAATTATTGATATCAGACAGTTCTTTGCCAAATATGCCTGTGACCCAGACGAGCCATCTGTATGCATACGCTTCTACATAGAAGATGACCTCCTTGCATGGAACAATGGTTACTTTACATATCTCTTTGATAATGGAAAATGTATCGAAACCGACCAGCAGCCAGATTATGAAGTATCTATGTCAATCGGCACATTAACTACATTAATGCTTGGTTACAAGACTGCTGAAAAGCTTCACGTCATGGACAAGATACAGGCATCAGATGAAGCTATTGAACATCTGGATGACATACTTTTCCATAGAATTCCTTATGTTTCGGATTATATCTGATAATGATGCTGATATGATTTTTTAACACAAAAGCCCATAGAATCTGCTTCTATGGGCTTTCCTATCAATTATTATTCAATTTTTCATTCCTTATACCCAATGTTATTATTACCAAAACATTTATCATAAGAAATACCTGTTAATTTCTCAATTACATTTCTTGTTTCCTCAGAAACATCCTCTTTTCTGCCACCAGCATGGACTCTCTCAAGCTCGTCAATAACAATCTTATGAGTCTTGTGGTTAAGCTTCATTCTGCATGAGAAGATAATACCGATTATTGCAAGTCCGCCAACACCGACAAGAAGAACACCTGCTATCGCATTAACTGCGCTCTGTGGCTGTGTTGATGCACCTGAGACAAAACCAAATGCAGCAAGAACCTGACCTAAGATGAAGACAACGCTTGCTCTCATAAGCTTTCCAGCCATTGTCATGGCTCCGGCATATACGCCCTCTCTTCTTCTGTTAGTTACCACCTCATCAACATCTGCCATAAATGTATACGCTGTCCAAGGAATGTAGTAAACACCGCCTGTTCCAAGACCAAATATAACCATTACACCGAATACAAGGACTGTAATGTGTGCAACATGGAATACAAATATTCCAAAGAAGCAAAGGATTGCGCCGATTACAACTGAAAGTGCTGCGATAAATGGTTTTGCAAATCCCTTCTTTGCTACAATACCGATGAATACAGCTGTTGAGATAAGCTGTAAAATACTGCTCAAGCTGTTAAGCTCTGAAACAAGTGTTGAAGGCTGGTTCAGACAGAATACTATATAATAAGTAAAGCACGCTGTAAAAAGCCATTCCGCACCGAATCCAAACAGATACATTCCAAGATGCTGTCTGAAAGTTTTAATTCTTAATGTTGATGCAATATCAACGAAAAGCTTCTTAATTCCCTCTACGAAATTAGGAATGTTCTCCTCCGCTACATCTTCATAAGGTCTCTCCCATGAATTAAAGTAAAGGAATGTAAGCGAAATAATCATAATTACGCAGTATGTAACACCTGTATAGAAGAATGGCAGTGGTGAATCCTTGCCAAATATTCCGATGAAGAATCCAGGTATAGCTGCACCTAAGAAGTTAGCCAGCTTTCCAAACATTGCCTTGAATCCTGTAAGATAAGTTCTCTGATTAAAATCAGATGTCATCTCGACAGCAAGTGTATCATAAGGAATCATAATGCTTGTATACACAAATTCAAAAAGAATATAAGTTGAAAGATAATAGAAGAAATTCATATTCTTTACCCAGAGCATAGGATAAAGAAGCATAAGAGGAATTCCTGTAAGGATAAAGAATCTTCTTCGTCCAAACTTTCTTCCCAGCTTAGTTCTGTAAAAGCTGTCTGTAATAAATCCCATCAAAGGATTAAGAATTACATCAAGATATGTTGCAATTGAAAATATAAGTGTAGCCTTAACAACCGACATATTACAAAATGTCGTGTAAAAATATAAAAGCCATGCCCCACTTATCGCCAAAGCTCCGCTTCCCAACATATTACCGCTTCCATATGCCAGCTTGTGAATGAGAGTTATCTTTTTATTCTTTGTTTCTGTGCCACTCATCATTAACCTCCGTATCTTTTATATTACTCTATATGTTATATATTTCGTGCTATATAATATATATCTGTCAATAAAATGTCAAGTGTTAAAAAATAGACAAATTAGTAAGAATGTGTTATAAAATATATATCATTAACATTTGGGGGTATTTATGTTAAATATTACAGAAAAAATAGAAGGCGAAGCAGCTAAAGATTATGTGCTCAGACAACTTATATATAACATTGTACACACTAACCTGCTGCCGGGGCAGAAACTTGAAGCACCCGAACTCTGCTCTCTTATGAATGTCAGCAATAATCCTTTACGTGAGGCAGAATTAGAACTTGCACAGTCAAAGCTGATAGAGATAAAGCCTAAGATTGGTGCATTTGTATCATATGTCAATACAGATATCGTAGAACAGCTCCGTGACCTGCGCTGCGTTCTCGAGGCACAGCTTGCCGTTGAAGCCTGCGATATACTGACAAAGAGCCAGCTTGATTCCTTATATGAAAATATTGCTTTATGGGAAATGTATATTAAACGTGATGACGAAGAAAAAATATTCAGACTGGATAAAGAATTTCACGGAAGTCTGTATAAAATGTGTGGCAAAACTGTATGGTACAACCTTGTAGAAAGCATGGCACCACATTTTGACAGAACTACAATATTAAGTTTCAGATGCAAAGAAACAGGTAGAATCCTGAAAGACCATGGAGAACTTGTATCAGCAATTGAAAAAAAAGACAAAGAAAAAGCTGCCCATATATCACAGAGACATATGAGCAGATATTCTGAAAATATTGATGCAATCAGAAAACATTTTTCTGATTATTTTAATGATTAATTACGGCAACCGTATATCATACAATTAAATACGTGTTGTCCACTTTCCACAGTCCCACACATCAGTCGCAAGACCATCGTAGAACTCTGGTTCGTGGCAGACCATAAGTATACTGCCCTTATATGCCATAAGGGCTCTTTTTAATTCATCCTTGGCATCTACATCAAGGTGATTAGTAGGCTCATCAAGTACAAGAATGTTGCTCTCTCGGTTAATCAGCTTGCACAGACGCACCTTTGCCTGCTCTCCACCAGAAAGGACCTTAACCTTACTCTCGATATGCTTGGTTGTAAGGCCACATTTTGCAAGAGCTGAACGAACCTCATACTGTGTATATCCCGGAAATTCCTGCCATATCTCCTCAAGACATGTAGTTTCAATTCCAGCCGGAGTCTCCTGCTCAAAATATCCTATCTCAAGATAATCTCCCTGCTCAACATCACCTGATAGAGGCTTAATAAGTCCTAATATACTCTTTAACAATGTAGATTTACCGATACCGTTAGCACCAGTAAGCACAATCTTCTGACCACGCTCCATCTCTAAGTTAAGAGGGCTTGAAAGCGGCTCATCATAACCGATAACAAGGTCATGTGTCTGGAAAATGTATCTTCCCGGTGTTCTCGCAGTCTTGAAATTAAACTCTGGCTTTGGCTTTTCTGCTGCCAACTCAATAATATCCATATTATCAAGCTTCTTCTGTCTAGACATTGCCATATTTCTTGTGGCAACTCGTGCCTTATTTCTTGCAACAAAATCCTTAAGCTCCGCAATCTCCTGCTGCTGCTTATTGTAAGCCGCCTCAAGCTGCGCCTTCTTCACTGCATATACCTTCTGGAAATTATCATAATCACCTGTATAACGGTTCAGTTCCTGATTATCCATATGATAAATAACATTTATAACGCTGTTAAGGAATGGAATATCATGCGATATCAGTATAAATGCATTCTCATAATCCTGAAGATATCTCTTAAGCCATTCAATATGCTCCTTATCAAGATAGTTAGTCGGTTCATCAAGAAGCAGAATGTCCGGCTTCTCAAGAAGCAGCTTTCCAAGCAGTACCTTAGTTCTCTGACCACCAGAAAGTTCAGTTACATCCTTATCAAGTCCAAGGTCAGATAGTCCTAACGCTCTTGCAACTTCCTCAACCTTCGCATCTATCATATAGAAATCATGCATTGTAAGAAGATCCTGAATAGTTCCAGCTTCCGCCATCAGCCTGTCCATCTCCTCTGGTGATGCGTCGCCAAGCCCGGCGTATATCTCATTCATCTGATTCTCCATGTCATACAGAAAGTCAAATGCTGAAGCAAGCACTGACTGGATTGTCATGCCCTTCTCAAGCACAGCATGCTGGTCGAGATATCCGACTCTGACATTCTTAGCCCACTCTACCTTTCCCTCATCAGGCATAAGCTTGCCTGTTATTATATTCATAAATGTGGATTTACCTTCGCCGTTGGCTCCCACTAATCCAATCTTATCAAGCCTGTTAAGCTGGAAAGACACATTGTTAAATATCGCTCTGTCGCCAAATCCGTGTGTAAGTCCGGTTACTGTAAGTAAACTCATATGTTATTTCCTTTTTCTTCCTTAATTATCGTGTAAACAGTAAATGCAATCCTATTCTGCATATTCCTGTCCTTTGTTTTAATTATGCCATAAAATTTATATTATCATAACACTGCTTGTATTGTAAACCCGATAAATATCTGTTAAACAGCTGCTTGCCTCTGTAAATGAAGCATCCTCTGAGATTATCAGACCTGCCATCCAGGTATTGTCTGATTGTCCAATGTCAGGTCTTAAGGTTAATGATGGGTTCAGTATATCTACAATAAATGCTTACATTGCTTTACTTGAAGATATTGAACCAAAAATTGATGAAATATCAGACACCATGAAAAATATTAATCTGCCAATGGGATTAAACAGCATGATTTCTGATTATGCAGACCAGCTTGCTTCTATAACAACATCCTATGATGATTCGAAAGAATTCCTTCCACTTTTTCAGACATTTGTAGGAGACGGAAGTGACCGGACTTATCTGCTTACCGCACAGAATTCATCCGAACTTCGTGCGTCAGGAGGATTCCCTGGTTCTATAGGAACAATCCGTATAAGAGATGGAATTCTGACAATTGGTGATTTTAAGAGCGAACCGAAAGTACTTGCTCAACATACATCATCTGCCTCACAGATAACTGACCTTGAATATGAATTATTTGGTGCATGGATATATAATCCGCGAGACGCCTGCTTTGATCCTGAATTTGAAAGAACCGGATATATATGGGCTGTCGCATATGAAGAGCGAAACAATGAGCTTGTCGATGGTGTAGTTTCATTGACACCGGCTATCATCCATGATTTACTTGGCATTGTCGGCAGCATTACATTATCAGATGGAACAGAACTCACAAGCGACAACGCAACCAAGGTTTTGCAATATGACATGTATTACAAATACCTTGATGCTTCTCATTACAACACTATGAGCGCAAGCAACAATTATGTTGATGACCTGTTCTCCGAAACAGCTAAAACAGCCATGGCTAAGCTTGTTGACAATTTTGATATCAAGAAAGTCAGTGACTATTATAAGATATTAGCCAACGGTGCCAAAAAACGTACTGTAATGATGTGGATGAAGGACGCCGATGAACAGGAATTAGTCCGTAATGCAGGATATGCTGGCACACTGAACTTAGATCCTGAAAACCCGGAAACCGGTGTATATTTTAATTTCACTGACCCGTGCAAACTCGGCTGGTTCCTTGATATTAACACTGAAGTAAGCGAGCCAGTAATTAACGACGATGGTACCCGTACTTACGAGGTAACTGCCACATATGGCAATGTCATTACTAACGAAGACATTACTAACGGCAGTACATACATTATCGGCAACTACGGCGGCCGCATAAGCGGTTACGCGCATATATTTGCTCCAGCTGGCGGAACAATATCCGACTTTAAGGCAAGTAATGGAGGAAAAATGTATATGAACGAATACCATGATCATCAAGTAGCTTATATGTTTGGTATAGGTATCGCTCCATGTTCACAGCTGACTATAACTTATAAAGTAACGACTGCTGCCGGTGTGACAACCCCGCTTGGCGTCAACACTACGCCTACTCTGCAGGAGTATAGGTAAAATTAAATTAATTATGGCGGTTCAATGTTATGAGATTGAACCGCCTTTAATTTAAATATTTGCATCTGCCATATTTATTTCCGATGCAAAAACACACTTTGCCCCATATGATGATAATGCTAAATGAAAACCTCCAATACCACTAAATAAATCAATAAAAGTATAGCCTTCTAATCTTTTTTCTGTTTTCTTACATTAAACGTTTTTATCTTTCATATCACCTCACTTTTACTTAGTTCTTGCTAAAACTATTAGTTGAATATCAATTTTTATTGTATCATTCTTTTATATTTAATTATATTTTCCTTACATATCGTCGATTTTTATTTTCACCAACAGTCTCAACATACTCCGTTAATTGGCTAAGAATTTCCTTTGTTCTGCTTTCTTTTAAACCAAGCAATTGACAAAAATCCTGTATGTTATATTCTTTCCCAAACTCCATAAACCCAAGTATTTTTTCATATCGCTCTTGTGTTTTTTTCGTCACTTTTTTATCGCCGCTTTTTTATCGCCGCTTTTTTTCTTAAACTCCAATGTCAGGATGGTCCTATCCGGGTCAAACTTCTCTTCAATAACTGGTTCAACCCATCCTTCGCCTTCCCAAACATTAAATATATTAGGAACACAGCTACCTGCACGTTCACCGATGTTAATCAGGTTAAACATCTTCATCAATGCTTTATTTCTAGGGGCCGATTCGCCGCCTTTTCTCATCTGTTCTTTACCAGTACGAATATATCCCGGATTCTCTAATATCAGCTTATCCGGTTCCTTTTTAATAACAACGCCTCGAACACCATAGTAATCTGTATTGATTAGGCAGTTTGCCAATGCTTCTCTAAGTGCTTCGTGAACAGGTGTGTCATCAATACGATCTCCACCATTGGTTTTAAATGGAACTTTTATATCTTTGATAATTTTGTTGTAGACCCTAAAATAAAAGTCACAAATGTTACCAGACCATTCTCCTGAGCTGGATTGCAGACGATCCGTCCATCTGATTGTAGGATCAAGCATTTCTCTGTAATCCAAGAAATATTCTGGAAAATGTCTCACAATGTTAAACTCATCGCCAAACATCAACATTCCTGCTGCCGTTGGATGCAACTGCTTGTCCTCTCGCGATATAGCCGCAGCTCCAATACTACGCAAATATTCTGCATCATCCAATCTTTCAAATGGATGGCCTGCTTTTAATGTTCTATGTCTATTTCTATATCCCTGTATCGTTTCTGCATTTAGCTCTGACAATTCCGCATCATCCAGAATTTCCATATCCATGGTATTCTCTGTCTGATCACGTAGCATTGCCTTAACCTGCAGTCTTGTACATTTGTAATCACCAGCATTTGACCTACGGAAAGTCTGATTAAACATATCATTATGATGTATACCGGTTTCTCACTTCGTTTCGCCATAGGAACAGTAATAACAATAATAATATCTTCGCCTACATCATAGGTTTGCACATCAGATTCTGTAAGAAGATTTATATTTACCTTATTGCGATTATGCAGTAAATTCCACAAGTCATCCAAAAGTTTCTCTTTATCCTTAAGCTTTAATCCGGTTGTTCTCCAATGTTTATCATCCAATTCTTTCACTCCAAGAATGATAACGCCACCATAGGTGTTCGCATATGCAGAATATGTCTCCCACATGTCATTCGGGAGTCCTCCATTTGCCCTTTTTACCTCACGACGATTATCTTCTTTGTATGAATCAAATTTTGATATATCAAAATTTTTTCCAAGATCTATCACCTCAATTTCACAATATATTTGCTTTATTTTTGTATTGAAAAAATCTAATATCTTCTGTACCTATTTGCACTTTTTCTAATAAGCTCATGTATTTCCTCAACTTCAATAACACTCATCATCGTATTCTGTTTTTCTACAAATCTGCGTGCTTCGCTAGTTAAATGCCCAGTGGTTACAAGAATTGACTTATTAATCCTATCCGATGATTGAACTCCATATAATGCTCTTACAATACTTACTCCCGCACTATTTCTCCGTCCAAATTTTTTACACTCAACATAAAATACAATAGGCTTCCCTAATTCATATTTCGTAGCGATAATATCTCGCCCTCCATCTCTAGTAGCTGGAGTAAGAAACGTTTCAAAACCTTCGTTTTGAAATAATCGTTCTATTATTTCTTCAAATTCTCGAGAAGACACATCATAAATAAGCTGTCTATTTTCATCAATATCTAACATCAATTGTTCAACTCGGTCAAATTCAGGTGCAACATCACATAGATCAAATTCATCCACGCTATATACAACAATCATATTCGGTGCTTCCACAAATTTGCCACCTTCAATCTCATTATTGTCATAGTTATACGCTCCAACTGGATACTCAGATCCAGAAATCAGAAAATTTATTTCATTACCACATTTATCACATATAACACACCCATCATGGCGATACTCAATTTCTTCACCCATTCCATTGTCACCATGATCATAAACATATGTCTCGAACTCAATTTCATCTTTTTGAATTTCAATTATACATCCACACCTATTACATCTAATAAAAACATCTTTTGCTAACTCCACCTCATTCACCTCGATTTTTTTCTATATACCACTTATTTTGATGTCGTCTTCATATTTTCATCTGCCAAATCAGCTAATACTTCACAAGCTACAAATATACATCCCTTTTTTACCATCGATACAAAAAAGAAATTTCTTGCTAATTCATGCTTGACTTTTCATAGCTGATCTCCATTTTTTAGTCTATTAGTTTATTTATGTTTTCAATCCATCCCTCATCATCACTCTCAAGGAACTTTAAAAATCTTCCAAAGTTACTACAGCCAAATACTTCATCTGAGCATTCTAACAACAAGACTCTTTGCAGCATTTCGCTGTAGTTTTCCTTTGTTATGCAGGTCATCATTCGGTCAATCTAATCTGCTATTCCCTTGTAATTTTCTACACCTGTTAACTCTTTTATTAATGGCGCATTTACATGCTTGGCAGGAGAATTTAAGTTAATATCTGTCCAATGCTTTATAAACACCTGCATTTTCCAGAGATATGCCATATTGTTTATTCCATATCTTAAGTTCTTTTAGTCTATCCAGATACTTATATTCTTCATTGCCTTCACAGATAATGCATATTTTATGGTTATCAGAAATAAAAGGAACTTTAATTGCCATCAACAAGCTCCTCCTTTTCATTTCCCTTGATACTCAATAACGAATTAATAAGTTCTGGATCTGGCAGCGCGCATAGTGCTCCCTTTCTGTATTTCTCCATTACATCAGTTGTATCCCTAACCCCTTGCTGTGCTGTGAAGTCAGCAAGAGAATATACATATACGCCTTCGTTGTCCTTATGAACAAACCATATTTGTTCTTTTCTGAACATTCTCTTACAATTCATAAGATTGATATCGTGTACTGTGAATATCATCTGTGCACTATCATTTAACTCATTGTTAAACATAGCTACAATCGCCCTTGTAAGTTTAAAATGAATACTACTGTCTAATTCATCAATAACTAAGATTCTCCCCTGCTCAAGTCCTTCAATTACATAACTTGCCAACGCTGCAATCTTTTTTGTACCAGTTGAATCAAACAACATGCTTGGCACATGGTGTCCTTTATATGTTGAAACCAATCGGATTTGATCCATAATATTTTCTGGAATATCCAGCACCTTTTCTTCTGCTTTTTCGTCGCTCTCTTCTGATGATAGTTTAATCTTATCCATATCAACATACTCAAAGTTATCCATATAAAGATCCGCATTCTTAATAAACTCAACCACTTTGCTCTGTAGATTGTTTTTATTTTTCATCAGCTCAATAGTATGTTCCATAGGAATATTGTTCATATTTATGATATCTATTTTTTCAGCAAATCCCATCAATATCTTTTTCATATTATCTGGTGTTTCAAACTTACTTGCATCAATTAGATGATATAATAGATTGTTTTTAGCAACTACCGACATCGTACCAATAACCGCTTCATCAAGACACTCATATACATCACTAACTGTATCCTTTCTAAACCAGCACACTTCTTTTTCATTCTTATAGCAGAGACAGCAAAAGCTAATAACTTAAAGCCTTATGAGTACTTTGAGTATCTGCTAACCCAGATACTGGCACATATGGACGATACAGACCACTCATTTCTGGAAGATCTTCTTCCATGGTCACCAAAGCTGCCAGAACATATCAGAAAACAAAAAGACCGTGGTTAGCGGTCTTTTAAAAGTCAAGGTACATGGGGTTGAAGCGTTTACTTAATATCACAACTTGTATTGTTCTGAATATTTTTAGTGATGTTTCATTTTATATAATGATACATTTTGTGATTATTCTATCTATTTCAAAAATATTTCAAGTCCAAAATAAGCCCATGGGCTTTTTACCTACAATTCAAACTAAAGGACTGATAACAGTGAAATTGGTGCACGCAGAATATAACCCGATGCACAACAGCATCTACATTAACCACTATAACGGCTACATCCTCCGGATTGATTGCAATCAGGCTGAATCCGTGATACGGACTACTCCAAATTCCCAGAGATGCCTAAATGCTATGGCAATTGATAATCCACTGGAATATGCAATACTTGCTCTTAATGAGGAGATGCAGGCATGGATGGATGCGGAAGATAGTTTGGATATTTTCTAGTTTCATAAAGATATTCATCAAATAACATTTCAATTTAATGAATACCTTTTTAAAATAATTCTTATTATGACTGCAAATTAGGAACTACTGGCAAACCTATCTTTCCGATACCATTTAAATATTCATGTATAATATGTAATGTGTGCTTTTCATCTACTCGACATATTCTTTGTATCTCAAAATTCTCCTTATATACAATCCCAAAAGCTAGCGACACAATCATATTCTTAACATTATTGTCTTTCATTTTAATTCCATTTCCTTGCTTAACTTGATTTGTAACATCCTCTATCTTTTGTTTTATATACATTTTAAAGTCTTTATAGTACTCTTGCGAATATACACCTTTATACTCTATAGCCTTTTCATCATATTTAACATTTGCTTTTCCATCAGCGTTTAAACCGCACAAATCCAACACCTCTGAATTAACATACATAGTCTTTTTTGTATTATCCAACAAACACACTTTACCATCAATTTTTACTGGCCAAATACAATTATCTAATTTACTAATAATTCTGTCTTCAAGATTTTCCTCTGAAATTTCTACTATGTCAAATATCAATAATAATAAATCGTTTGCTGTACGCCTTGGTTTTTCAGAATAATTCCCTTTTCTAATTACTGTGCTACACTCTTGAGAAATTAGCATTCCAGCACATTTCTTGTTGGTTCTTGCCTCAGTGAAAATATAAACATCTCCCATCATTGGATTATTATATTTCTTATTAACACTATAATCTGCAATATTGAAAATCATAATTCCCTTCGAAACAGAATCAATTACTTTTTTCTTTCTTGATGCTTTTTGAAACTTATTATATTTATTAGATGAGTCTATTTCCTTTTCCAGTAGAATCTCTTTCGCTCTTTTTTCTTCATAACGTAATAAATCTTTTTCATATACCAAAACATTAGATGTCAATATTTGCTCCAGCGTGCTTCTTCTTATAAGAGAATCTATCAACAAATCATAACTTTCTGTAAGTTTTCCTCCTTCAATATAGGACTCAATAATCATATCATCTAAGCTATCAATATTAACTTTTAGTAAGTCTTTAAACGCTTTTTCTATAGAAACCTTTTTTGTCTCTATCATTTTACTCAAAGCTTTTCCATACATTGACTTAGAAATCATCTGTTTTATTTTACTTATCAATAATGTTTCATCTGTAACTTTTGAGAGTGGCCAAAACTGATATAAAACCGTCAAATCATCTCCATTTTTATTATTTTCTTCCAAATACTGCACTTTCGTATCGTGATTCAACAATTGGGAAACTTCATTTGAATATATTATTACCAAGTCATTATACATCTTCCTTCCTCTTGTAATACTAAAAATATAGTCCAAAAATTCATTCTGACGATTTCCTCCCATATCTTTGTCTAAGATGTACAAAGTATTTCCATCCAACTGCTGATAAGACGTTTCAAATTTCACTCCTCTATAAACACGAAACTTTTCTTGTTCTTGCAAATAATCCAATATACTCTTTAATGTTTTTAAAGAAGCATCAATATCGACATTTAGATTATCACATATTACAGCGAATGTTTTAGGAATTTTATATCCCGTTACTTCTAAATCTTTCAATGGGAAATCAGACAATTCATCAAAACATTCTCTTTCAGTATCATCAATATCAATTGCATATGAAGCACAATAATCTTTGATCGATATATTTTCATCAACCCCTTGTGCTACTATCTTAGCTACAAATCCTTCTGAAAAAAACCATTTATCATCAACGGATATAATATTTTTTATTTCATATTCATTTAACATTTGTATTAAGTCTTGCAATGCTATACCATCCTTTCACTTAAATCAAATACGAATTTGTACCTTCTACCATCTCTTCTCTCATCTGAAAGCCAAACCCTACCATTCATATTCTCCGTTAATTCCTGTACAATAAATAACCCTAATCCTCTTCCGTTCTCCTTCATAAAGCGGAAAGGTTCAAATAATTTATCTTCGATTTCTGGATGTACTCCGCAACCCGAATCAAAGCATTCAACTTTCCCACTTTGCTTTATAACAAACTTAATAGATTTTTCTTGTTGTGAATACTGTACCCAATACAGCGAATTGAGAAATATATTATCAAAAATGGTAGTTAATATTCCCTTATTAGCCTTAATAGATATATTTTCCCCTTCAATTAATACATCCACACCATCTCGTCTTGCTTTTCGAGACATTGGGCTATCTTCATTTACATACATATCTACCAGAAAATCCTTTAATAATATTTCCTCTTGCTTTTCCAGATTACGTCTGTATGTTGATTCCATGTGGGCTAATTGTATTTTCAAGAAATTAGTCTGTGTAATTATGTTCCTCTGATTTTTTACAATTTTATCGGTATCGTTTTTGCTCTTTATAGTATCTCTTGCACACTCTTCTATATTTTGCTCAATTCGATTCATTTCGTGCGTTAACGATTCTGCAATTATACCCAGCCCCAGCAATGGTACAATGTCTTTTATTTCTTCAATCTGCTGCGACTTTAAGTATATTTCTTGTTTTTTTTCATCTATGGCTTTTTGCTCTGCTATTTCATACTGCGATATTTTATCTTGTAAATTTCCAATTGCTTTTTGCGACATATCATCAACCATAGTTCTATTTGAAATTGCAACCTTTAAACCTTCAATTTCGGTCTTTACATCTTGCATTTTCTTATTTTTTACCTCTTCATAACCCGCCTTTCTTTGAAATACAATCATTCCATTATCAGTTGCAACTTCACCTTTTCTTTCTTTGATCCTCGTAAACCCCTCCCTAAACTTAATATCGCTTTCAAAAATAATATTGAGCAAGAATTTTTGTATTATCATAAAGAAATTTTTACCATACTCATCCTGAATAAAACCTTGTCTATTTGTCTGTTCTTCAAGCTTTTCACTTGTAAATCCATCTATTTTTAAATATCCTACAACTGTATGCTCCTTGTAAATATTATTAGCTGCAGTCTGACTCTTTTCGGTAAAACCAATCCAATCCTTTCTTCCATAAGGCAACACTCTAAAACCATTTCTGTATACATAAACACCTTGCATGGAAGACCATGCTTTATTAATCTCACTTAGTGAATTTAATTTTGCTTTAATTAAACCTTCTTTCTCTAAAATAATATCTATTTCTTCCTTATTTGACTTGTCTCTTGCATAAATTACTCCTTTGAAATCTCCCGGATATGCATATTGGTCTAATATAGCTTTTGTATATTCTTCTTCAGTTAATATTCCATTATCTTTCTTTTCTTCTAGCTTGGATAATAATCCCTCACTCAAGAAAGTGGTTCTTTCTATTGTAAAATCAATCTTGGGATAATCAATCGAAACTTTATTCAAATCACTGAAATCAACTATATGTTCCTCATAATCCTTTTCATAGTCTTCTTCGCGCAATATCGTAAAGCCGGATTCTTTCATCTTTTTGACGAGAGCATTCCGACGCTGCATAATATATTTTAAAGGACGTTCAATTTTCACATATAATTTCCATTCTTTAAATTCAAAGGATACCTTTGAATCATACAATTCATCTAATAAACTCTCATCTATAGGTTCAACAGTATATGGAATGTCATTAATTTTTAACAATACATTAAATCTTTCACTCTTTTTCAGATTTAAATTCTTCTGAAAAGGATCCATCATATTCAATAACTCATTTTTTAGTTTTTCTTCTTTCTTCTTGTCCATATCCCAGAAGTTAAGGTTTTTAATTCCATGGATTACAATTTTTGTACCATATGATGCCACAACATCCTTTTCGTATTTAACTGTAGCCATAATATCTGAAAAATCCATATCAATTGGAAATTCAGACCAATCTATATCGATATTAATTTTACTATACTCTTTTATAAATTCTACATCTTCCTCTTTAAGTAAATCTGTTTCTTCAAATCTCTCTATATTCGGCACAGTTTCTACAGTTATATAATTTCCTAATCTCTGAAACGAAAGACGTCCTATACCTTTCTTTCCCAAAACCCTTCGGTGATAGTAAATAGAACTCTTCTCTTCCTCTTTAAAACTTGTCGATAACCTCAGGAAAGAATTTCTCACAATGCTCGGAATCATTCCATTACCATCATCTTTAATCTCTATACGACCCTTTCCATAAGGAGTGACAGTATCTGTGTCAATAACTACATCTACATTATTAGCATCTGCATCATATGCATTCTTAATCAACTCTAAAAGGGCAACCAGCTCATCTTCAATAAGCTGCTCACCTAGCTGCATGATTAATCTTGCAGATGCTGTTAAATTCATCTTTTCACTCCTCTGCACTTTTCAACTTCTCCTCTCTATTTTTTCCTAACCACCAATATATATTCATTCATCATTGTATTTACTTCTTCACAACGTTCGATAGTCGAATTGATATGATGTGGCATTCTCTTAAAAGAATACTTTCTACTCAGTGAAGCTTCACACTCATACCCCCTGTTCAAAAACCAATCCTTTAATATTCCTTCCATGTTGATAGTAATCTTTCCCATTACAGTTCTATGACCTACTATCCAAACCTGAAAGCCACCTTTTTTCATCACTCTATCTGTCTCTAATACCACCTTATATAAGTCCTTTAAAAAGACTAATACATCCTCTTTTCGTTTTTGGATAGACTTTTCATTTCTTTCAAGAGTTTCTGTTACTCTATCCAATTTTTCTTCTAAGTGTACCTGGCGTATTACATATTTAGATGAATATATATTTTCCATCTGCTTCATATACTCACCCGCATTTTTCTTTGCCATTTTTTTTGTTTCTTTATCTTTTAATCTTGCCTTAGAATTCTTAATTTTTCTGTAAATATCCAATCTAACTCTTTCAGAAATTAGTTGATAAAGGATTTCATTTTTATGTAATAAATCTGTTGATACAAACTGATTGTTGTTAATGCATTCCCTCATTTCTTCCAGCACTTCTTTAGCTCTTGCTAAGTCATTCTTCTTTTCCTGAATTCTGGACTGCATTTGTATTTCTAAACTTGCAACTTCATTTGATTTATAAAAATCTTTTTCATCTTGCAATCTCCATTCAGATTTTCTTCCTCCTAATAATTGTTCATCACAATTACAATCTGCCACTTCAATTCCGACATATTTTTTTAATAAATCTTCCATCCACTGGAGAGAAAGCTTTGAAAATTCACCATATGCAACTGTCGTTTTCGAATCACCATATGGCGGTGAAGTAATTACTAAATCTATACTCCTATTTTTCAAATAGTTCAATGACTTAGCATTTTGTAAACAAATTGTACTTCTGGTCTCTTTTTTATAACTATCATTCGCAACAACCAACATATCTAACAGATGAGTTACCGCATCTTCAAATTCATCAATCGCACTAACAGAGAATTTCTCTATGTCACTAGGCGACATTCTGTATAATTTAAATTCACCATTCCTAGTTAATGAAACTCTTCGTATTGTAGAGCTAAATGCTGTTAACAATATTAAAGCATACATTTGCCGGTTAACCTTATTAGCTTTATTAATAAATTGACCTATTTTATATTTTAAGAAGTTTAATTCGCGAATATTTTCTTCTTTAAACCAATAATCAATACTGCTAAATGAACAAACTGGTATTAATCGTACATCGGGGTACTCTTTTTTTACCTGTTGAACAAAATCACTTAATCTCTTTTTTGTATAATTAGTATTATCTATAGTTAATGCTTTAGTTTTGGACAATAAAACAGCAAGAGGATTCAAATCGGATCCCCAAAAGTCCAATCCTAAATATTTTGACTCCAATGCAGTTGTTCCACTTCCCACAAAAGGGTCTAATACAGTTTTTATTGATTTAATTGACATAACTTTTTTTATCAAATCTCTAACCATTTCAGGAACAGCTTTTGCTGGATATGTATGTAAATTACCCGTGGAAGAAAAAAAAGATGCATACTTATTTTCACCTTCATAATCTAAATTAAGTTCTTCCCATTTTAAAGCATTTTCTGCATTTTTCATTTTATTTCACCTCATTTGAGTCTAAAAACCCATAATGTTATTATACCTAATTCAACCTGATTTCTCAATTATTTTATTCTATTTTTATCAATATAAATATTTATATACTTATTATGTTTCTGCTTATTTCACAGAGCATTTTAACAATCATGTCTTTATGCATTATTCCCCATATGGACAATAATGCTCTACCTTCGACTGAAACTCCTTCAAATCACAAATCTTCATATCCTCATCAAACTCGGCAATAGTAACCCCGTCAAAACCATCCACATTGCCCTCGTAGTCACACTTAAAATACCATTCCACAACAGCTGTATTCCCGTAAACAATCGTAAGTGCTATATAAACTACCGTATGATTCATACAGTCTTATTTTATATTGAAATCAGATTTCTGAATGCTTATTCAGGTTACATGTTTCCTGCATCATCTCTGACCGTGGCATAAGGTCTTCAAGTATGCTTTCGGGCTCATTTTTGTATTCCAGCATCTTTGTCATGACCGTTTCCAGGTAAAGACAGATGTTTAATCCATTAACCTTTGCTGTTTCCGCAAGCGTATATACTATTGCACTTGCAGTTGCTCCCTTTACTGTATCGTGGAACAAAAAGTTCTTTCTTCCCATAACATAGCTTTTGACAGCTCGTTCGGCTGCATTATTGCTTATGGAGCCCCTTCCATCTTTAAGATAGTTTTCCATATATGGTTTCTGATTCAGGGCGTAGTTCACCGCTTTAGAAAACTTTGATCCGCCAAGTGGATTCTGCTTTTCTACCCATTCCCAGAATGAATCCAGCAGTGGTCGCTCTGATTGCAGACGTTTCTGTTTTCGTTCATCCGGAGTAAAATCAGCAAGCTCTCTTTATATATCAAATAGTCTATCACAATAAGCCAGTCCTGTCAGGGCTGGTGATTGTGTGGTATCTTTTGTTTTCTTTGGTACCGCTTCAAACATGTACCGTCTCAGATGAGCCCAACAGCCGCAACTTGTTACATCTTTCAGGCGGTTATAACCACTGAATCCATCAGTGTGTACATAACCATGATAATCAGCGAGGAACTTTGCTGCATGATATCCACCTCTGGGCAGCTGATATTCATATATCACAATTCTGTGTTTTTCAAATGCTCCACTCGTATAAAGCCATATATATGACTTTGATTCCGGGGTTTTACCATCCTTATGAAGCACCTGTGCTGTAGTTTCATCAGCATGTATTACCTCCTGCTCGAGAAGAAAATAAATTCTCAAATTTTTTTGCTGTTATATTTTTACCATATTTGTATAATAAAGCTATTAATATTGAACTTATTAATTGTAGGACTACTAGGGCTATCTTACATCCGCCTGATACTTCAATATCATAATATTGCAATATAAACTTTGTATATTGAGTTATAACATAATGTATGAGAAACATATATGAACTTAAATCCCCTATAAATATTAATATTTTATTTGTAAGTATTGATGTA
>ERZ1026882.462-NODE-462-length-22702-cov-68.429196_pt1 | contig 22702 bp, 14 predicted proteins | sample MGYA00380171_ERZ1026882 | MGnify/ENA primary metagenome ERZ1026882 (study PRJEB33269, sample SAMEA4719807) | human gut metagenome | biome: human-associated habitat; feature: organic feature; material: feces | place: Cameroon | collected 2013-10 ...
ATTCATGCAATTAACAGCAATCCAATAAACTTATCCAAAAAGATGAATATGATAAAAATAGAAAAAAAACAAATACTATTTTTGCATATTATAAAAAAATGCCTGAAGATAAAAATCTCCAGACATTTGATTCTATTACAAAAGTTGTATTAATATTCACGCTCAATAAGTTCCAGACACATACGGCTATTATGGTAAGGACACTTCCAGAAACCTGCCTTATCATCATCAAGATTCAGACTGCCATCTTCAAGCACAGCCCAATGCCATTCTCCATTTTTTCCATCCAGCAAATGCTTAGCTACATAATTCCAGCACAGGATGGCCGTCTCCAGCGACTCCTCTGTATGGAAATATTGATAGAGGTCTATATGACCAATAATATTCTCGCACTGCACCCACCACTGGCGCTGCAAATCATATTTATCATTATCTTTCCAATGCTCATAAACCATACTGCCATCAGGACGTAAACCTTCATCAGCAGCCTCTGCTATACGACGGATGAGTCTTTCGATTTTGAGAAGTACAACCTTGTCACCGAGAACCAAAGCGGTCTCATGGAGCAGCCAGGAGGCCTCGATATCATGACCATAACTCTCAATATTGCGCTTACCTACCCATTCATCATTGAAGAACAAATCAAGATGATAAGTCTCCTTATTGAGCAACTTGTCTGTAAAGATATCCAGAAGGTTTCTGATACTCTTCTCCAATTCAGGAGACTTCCATACACGATATAGATTAGTATATGGTTCAATGATATGAAGATGAGTATTCATTGTACGGCTTCCATTCTCATCCTTATCAGAAAGACGCATGTCCGCAATCGGATTCCACTCACGAGTCAGCGCTTCGATATATCCATTATTCACACTATCGAATGCATGTTTCTCAATATCATGATAGAGAGAAATTGCAATATCTAATGCTTCCTTATCACCTGTGGCACGTGCATATTCTGACATGCCATAGATGGTAAAACCGATGGCATAAGTCTGTTTCTTAGTATCCAATGGATTGCCCTTGTAATCGACGCTCCAGTAAACACCACCATACTCCTTATCCAGAAAATAATCACGTACATACTCCTTAGCCCTTGTAGCAGCCTCGAGATACTCAGGCTTCTGTAATACACGATAAGCCGCAGAGAATGCCCATAGAATGCGAGCATTCATGATAGCCCCCTTTTCAGCTTGAGGATGCACATTCTCGTGACCATCTACACGACCATAATAACCGCCATTCTCATGGTCGGTTACACGGTCAATCCAATAGTTGAGGATATTATTCTCCAAAATATCCTTCATTGTCAGTTTCAAATTCTCCATAGAGGTATTTAGTTTTAATATCATTTTTACTTTTTGATTGGGAATAGCCAACTCAATACCATCAGCAAGAAGGCAATGACAGCAGGGAACAGAGAGAACAGAGACCATACCATGGTAAGTACAGAATCTGTCACAGACTTAGGATCAATCATCGTATTACCCATCGCATCAGTAATCATATTAGCTCCTGCCATACCCAACAATAATGCTATCAATGAACCAGAGATGGCTGTACCAAACTTTTGAGACATGGTACCAGATGAGAAGATAAGTCCGGTTGCGGATGTCCCGAAGTGTTCTGTATGATAATCAGCCACATCAGCATACATAGACCACATCAATGGTGAATAAATACCAATACCTATAGAAGTGAGTACAACCAAAACTATCATAACCCAAATATAAGATGGATCCATTGGGATAAAGAAGAAAACAATGGAAAGTACCAGACAAAGTGCCGCAGCCCAGAAGAAAGCCATACGTTTAGAACCAACCAAGCGGGTAAACCAAGGAGACACTCCACCAAAAATCATACAGGTAACCTCACCAAATGCCATAAAAACGGTATAATTGATAATCAGCCCTTCTACAGTCACATTACCATGCAAGCAATAATCAAACATATATCCGGCTACAGCATAGCGGAAACCATTAAAGAAATTGGTACATACAGCAATGGCCGTCATATACAACCAGGCTTTATTGTGTACCAAATCCACAAATTGATGGAAAGAGAACTTTTCTGCACGCTTTGGTTTCAGTCGTTCTTTTGTCATAAGACCACAAGCCAAAGTCATCACGGCTGCAACAACACCAAGAACTGCACCTATCACAGCATATTGATGTGCATCTGTACCACCCACCATCTTCTGCAGATAAGGGAAAGAAAGCAATGTGATGAATCCCATTGCATAAGCTCCTACCATACGGAAAGATGAAAACTGGTTTGTCTCATTGGCATCATCGGTCATCACACCCAACAAGGAACCATAAGGTACATTCACCATGGTATATACAGCCATCATCAAGAGATACAAAGTATATGCATAGATTCTTTTACCCACAGGACCGAAATCTGGAGTATAGAGTAGCAATGCAAAAATCAGTCCAAAAGGAATCGCACCAAAGATAAGCCATGGACGATAGGTACCAAAACGAGATTGGGTACGGTCAGCAAGACTACCCATCAATGGGTCAGTCACCACGTCAAACATACGGGCAACAAGCATCAATACTGCTGCATCAGCAAATGAAAGTCCAAAGACATTTGTAAAAAACAAAGGGAAAGCAATAGACATTACCTTCCAAACTATACCACCAGCAGCAGCATCACCCAATGCGTATGCTATTTTTTCTTTTATACTTGCCATTAAATTTAATATGTTATTAAGTTATTTATAAAGCGTTAAGTGTCTTTATGAGATATAGGAGAGGAGACAAAAACACTTCTCCACAAAAATAGGGACTCAATCCCCAAGCGTATTATAATACGCTCGGGGAAAAAGAATCCCTACAATCTTTATCTCATCTTTTACTTAACTACTTTCCCAAAGTTGCCTTATTCTTAGCAACTAACTTCTTGATAGTCTCTACACTCAGAGCTGTACGATAGCCATCCTGAGGCGTATTCATGCAGTAATCCACCAAACGATCGATAGTAGAAGTAGCCACATGCATTCTTGTATCAGAAGAAGCATAGTAGATGAAGACTGTTCCATCCTCATCAGCAATCCAACCGTTTGCAAAGACCACATTCATTACATCACCTATATACTCACCACCTTCAGGAACGAGCAAGTATCCACCAGGTTCAGCAATCACCTTAGTAGGATCTTCCAAAGATGTCATATACATATAGAGCACATAACGGAGACCGCTTGCACAACCACGTACACCATGTGCCAAATGCAACCAACCCTTATCAGTTTTGATAGGATGAGGACCTTCTCCATTCTTCACCTCCTGAATAGTATGATAATGACGGGCATTGATAATCTTTTCTTCCGTAATCTCTGCATGAGTGATGTCATCCACCAAAGCCCAGCCGATACCTCCACCAGAACCTGTATCAATAAAGCCATCCTGTGGACGGGTATAGAAAGCATACTTGCCATCTACAAATTCCGGATGAAGCACAACATTGCGCTGCTGGCTCTTAGTCTTCAAGTCTGGAAGTCGTTCCCAATTTACCAAATCTTTGGTACGTGCAATAGCAGCAGTTGCAGTTGCAGCACTCAAATCGCCGGGCTGACTGTCATCATGACGCTCTGCACAGAACACACCATAGATATAGCCATCTTCGTGAGCAGTCAGACGCATATCATAGATATTGGTAGCAGGAATGACGTCCTCAGGCATTGTAATAGGTTCATCCCAGAAACGGAAATTATCTATACCGTTAGGACTTTCTGCAACTGCAAAGAAACTCTTGCGGTCGGCACCCTCTACACGGACAACGAGCAAATACTTGCCATTCCATTTGATAGCACCGGAATTCAGAGCAGCATTCATCATGATTCGCTGCATCAGATATGGATTACTCTTCTCGTCGAAATCATATCGCCACTCCAATGGAGTGTGTTCTGCTGTAAGGATAGGGTTCTTATACTTCTCATAAATACCATTTCCCCACTCTACAGGTTCGTTCTTGCGGCTCAACAATTCTTCATGATGAGCACGCAAAGCTTTAACTTTGTCTTGAAAAGTTGTCATATTCTATCTTTATTTTATTGTTTTTATACTTTAGTTTGATGATTCGTAAATACTATTGAATTCTTCACTTTTCGTTTTTCTTCACTTACTTATGTCCTTTACAAAAAGTACTTTTGATTCATTATAGAATTTCTTGAAATCCTTGACAATGGCTCCATCCTTCACTCCAGGAAGATAGGCTTCCTCCTGTGGTTTATCCCAGGCATTGCGCCAGAAGAGCACATAACTCAACTGATAGTTCTGCAAAACTGGCCAGAGAGTCTTGGTAAACCAATCTTTCTTTTTGGAAATACCACGGCAACCGGTTTCTGTCAATGCCGCTATCTTTCCCACTTTCTCTGCAGCAAGCTTCATCACATCCAAGGTCTCGGTCAGATTCTTCTGATAGTTGGCATCGCTATTGTCAAATTCATAGATATCAACACCTATGAGATCAACAAAGTCACCGCCTGGATAACATTTCAGAAAAGAATCCACATCCTTCTTGTCACTCAGATTAGGAGACCATGCCCATACGATGTTATCACAACCAGCTTTCATCAAAGTCACATAGGTCTTGATGTAAAGCATCTTGTATTGCTCAGGAGTACAACTGTTGGCACCCCACCAGAACCAGCCGCCATTCATCTCATGCCATGGACGGAAAATCACAGGAACTTTCTTTCCGCAACAGGTCTGGAGAGAATTGATAAAATCAGCCACTTTCTTCAGCCAAGATTCGAATTTCTTCTGTTGAGCGCCACCTTCGAGTACTGCATTCACCGCATCACCCTTCGGATCCCAAGCATTTTCGCCTGTTGCAGGATTCCATGGATGCCAACTCAAAGTGATAATACCTCCGCGATTGAATTGAGCAATGATTTCCTGACGCATTCTCTCAAAAGGCACGCCATCCAAGTTTTCTTTGCTATCCAGTTCTAATTTACCAAGGTCAAATCCCATTACTGCCGGATAATCACCTGTAGTGAGAAGTACATCACTCTTACCCTCGTCCCATTTCCAAGTAGTACCATAGACAGGATCATCCTGATGACCAACCATGATACCCTGATCTTGTAACAATCTCAAGCGATCCAAAAGTTGCCTGGCAGATGAACTACCACACTTTTGAGTTGAAACCGAAGCGCAACCGGGGCTGCAAGTTGCATTGCCCTGCTTTGAAGCGCTATTGTCAGGAGACTGCGCAAAAGCGCCTTCAAAAGCAAGGCAACAAACTGCTCCCATCAACATTCTTTTAATTTTCATGTTTTTATATCTCGTAGTTTAGTAAATATTCAATTTGGAAATATCTTGTAATTTAGTAACAAAGGAATCGTTCATACTACTTACCCAAAAGATGATTAGTAAGAAATTCCAGCCATTCATCCCATTGTTCCTGATACCAGAAATGGCCTGTCATTTGATATAAACTCAAAATCTTAGGTGCCTTGATGGTATTATAGAGTCCATAGGCAGATGTTGGAGGAACGACTTCATCGTTATAGCCGAAACTATACCATCCTGGAACTGTAATACGTCGGGCAAAATTGACACCATCATAATAGCGGGCACCTTCCAAACGTGCCTTGGTAATGGCATCCATCTTTGCGTGATAGAAATAGTGAGGCCAACCACCTGCTACACCATGGAGTTCTGCTTCATAGTCACACATGGCATCATGAACAGCAGCCAGGAAAGTAACTCGTTTATCCAGTGCAGCCACAGCCAAAGAGAGGAATCCTCCCTGTGAAGAACCTGTCACTCCCACGTTTTTTCCATCCCATTCATCAAGAGATGCTATCATATCCACACCTCTCACAGCACCAGTTACAACTCTTTTGTAGGCATTACGATCTGGATTTTCAAGATTCGTATCCCAATAACCGTTCAATGCAGCATTGGCAAGATCATCATATACCTTCTGCTCCATAGTAACCGGAACTCCGTGAATACCGATTTCCAAAACAATACACTTGCCTGTTGCTGTATAAGTATCACCACTATAAGGACGAACACCTGCACCGGGAACTCTCAGCAAAGCAGGGTACTTACCTGATTTTACAGGAACACTTAAGATTCCATACATCTTAGATCCCCAGCGGTTATTATGATAGCTTACCTCATAAACATTCACATCCTTGGTACATCTTTCAGGAAGCAACACCTTCGTTGGATTCAAGTCAATTTGTCGAGCCTCATCAAGAGCTTTCTTCCAAAAGTCATCAAAATCTTTTGGTTCTTGAGCAAACGGCTTTATTTTTTCTGGAGAAAAGGCAGCAGTACAAAGCCCCTCATAATCTTTTCCTTCCACATGAGCCACCACTTTGAGTCGATAGAAACCAGGAGCCTTCATTTCACCACTCCATTTCATCGTTCCATCCTTCAGAACCAAAGTCTTCTTCGTATTAGGGTACATAACAGGACCAGCCTCATAATCAACTTTTACCTGATTCAGTAAAGTACCTGATTTCCGAACATTCACTACAAAAGAAGCCTTCTCTCCCACCTTGTAATTCCAATCTTGATGATCAGGTGTTACCGAGACTACTATGTTGGTTCCTCTAATCTGCGCACTGATGCTCAAAGAGCCCAGCACACAGAGAAGAACCCCTATAATTATTAACCTAAAATCCTTCATTATTTTATCTACGGTTTTTTATAGCGATAAAACGCCAAATTAAACATGTTAGTTGTCAGTTTTGATTTACGGTTGCAAAATTAGCATTAAAATTTCAATTCGACTTGCCTTATTTTGCTAAATGCTTACACTTTCTTTGCAAATCAAAGAAAAAGCGATATTTATAACCTATAAACGGTATATTTAGCACGATTAAACAAGTCATTTGATACTCCAAAACAAGTCATTAAGAAAAAACAGCAACCTATTAAGGAGAGTTCAAATTTGACATTGAAATTTCCAAAACAAAATATTTACCGATTGTCAAACTAAAAATAACACTAAAGTAAACATTCTTCGAGCATTTTTTAAGCAAAATCAAACAAATATCAGAGATAATATGACTTTTCTTGAGAAACAGAAGACATATAACCAGAAAGAAGACACTTATCCAATTATAATAATGTACGCGAACATTAAATATTAATAAAGAGAATATTACCAAATCTTTAACCTAAATCAATTAAACTGTTATAAGACATGAAAAAAGCACTTAATATTAGCCTTTATAGTTCAAAATTATATATTTTTTGCGAATAAGCAGAAAAGTATCAGCAATTAGCAAAAAACAACTACTTATTTCTAAAAAAAATATGTAATTTTGCAGCAGTTAATGAAACCAACCTAATTTAAGAATTTAAAATAAATAAATATACAAACAAAAATAATCATAACGATGAGTATAAGTAGAACGACCTAAAGCTGGTCTCTTGCCATCCTACTCTATCAAACATAAAGCAGGAAAAAAGAGACAATTCAATTTTGTACTTTCCCTCAAAAAGGAAGTCAAAGAGTTTTTAAACGAACTAACATAAATTGTATGAATTCAAAAAGTAGAGAAAAGTTGCTTGCTGGTATAGCAGCCCTGGGTATCCTAGGAATCTCTCCCCAGCAAACTTACGCAGCTCAGATTGTCAACAATCAAGCTGTTCAACAAACTAAAAAAATCACTGGTAGCGTGACAGACGCTATGGGGCCTATTATTGGTGCCACAGTAAAAGTAAAAGGTACAAGTAATGCAACAGTTACCGATATGGACGGTAACTACACGCTTAATGTTTCCTCAGGCCAAACCGTAGAAATTACTTATGTAGGCTACGTCACCAAGAATTTCAAGGTAGGCGCACAAAACAAGTATGACATTACCTTAGCAGAAGACAACAACAGTCTTGACGAAGTGGTAGTTGTGGGTTATGGTACTATGAAGAAAAGCGATATTTCCGGTTCTTCTGTTAGTCTTGGCGAAAAGGCTATGAAGGGCTCTATTATTACGTCTCTCGACCAGTCACTTCAGGGTCGTGCAGCTGGTGTAACAGCAGTCAGCACATCTGGTGCACCTGGTACAGCTTCAACGATTCGAGTTCGTGGTACAGCAACCATCAACTCCAATGCAGAACCACTTTACGTCATTGATGGAGTCATCTTCCAAGGAGGAAACTCCAGTGGTAGTACCCTTGGTTTCGGTGACGCTCTCGATAATGGTTCTGCTTCGTCTGTTTCACCACTTTCTACCATCAACCCTGCAGATATCGTGAGCATGGAGATTCTGAAGGATGCTTCTGCCACAGCTATTTATGGTGCACAGGGAGCAAATGGTGTCGTTCTCATCACAACCAAACGAGGTAAAGCTGGTGAAGCTAAATTTTCTTATGATGGCATGGTGGCATGGAGCCGCCAGACCAAGCGCCTTGACATGATGAACCTTCGCGAATTCGGTGATTATTACAACGATTTCGTAGCTGCAGGGTTCGGTGGTGTCAAGGAAGACCCATATTATAGCGATGTATCTTTACTTGGCAAGGGTACCAACTGGCAGGACGCCATCTTCCAGACTGCATTCCAACAGCAGCACCAGATTGCTGCCCAGGGTGGTACTGATAAAATCCAATATTATGTTTCAGCTGGTTACATGAATCAGGATGGAACTATCATCGGTTCAAAATTCGATCGTCTTTCTGTACGTACCAACCTGGATGCACAGTTGAAGAAATGGTTGAAACTGGGTTTGAGCGCCACCTTCACGGACTCTAACGATGACCTCAAACTGACAGATGGAGCTGAGGGTATCGTAGGTTTTGCATTGACATCACTCCCAGAAGCTCCTATTTATGACATTAATGGAAATTATGCATCATTTGCCCGTGAAAACTACAATATTCACAACCCTATCGCCAAGGCGATGGAACAGAACAACTGGTTGAATCGTAAGAAGTTGACAGGTAATATCTATGCAGAACTTACTCCTATCAAACATCTTACATGGCATGCAGAGTTGGGTTATGATCTCAGCTACAGCAAGGCTGAGATTTTCAATAACACAATTGATCTCTACAACTGGCAGGAGCCTAATGAGAGCAGCATCCAGAAGAACAACAGTACCTTCTGGCAGATCAAGAACTATGTAACATATAACAACACATTCGCCAAGAAGCATTCAGTTACAGCAATGGTTGGACAGGAATGCTGGGAAAGCAAATGGGATTACACGAAGGTAGCAAACGACAAATTGCCTTCTGATGCTGTACATAATCCTATATTAGGTACAGGTACTCCTACCATATCTGCAGGATTCGGAAGTAGTTCCATGGCTTCCTTCTTTACTCGCTGGACATATAGCTATGACAACCGTTATAATGCTACTTATACCTACCGTTATGATGGTAGTTCCAACTTTGGTCCAAACAACCGTTGGGCAGGCTTCCATTCTTTTGCTACCAGCTGGCGTTTTTCTAACGAGAAGTTCATTCAGGATTTGGCAGGCAAATGGTTAAGTAATGGTAAGATTCGTATCGGTTGGGGACAAACTGGTAATGCCAACATCAACTCATTTGCCTGGGGTGTAAACATGCAAAAAGTGTATAGTTCCCTCGGGGCAGGTTACCGTCCACAGAATATTCCTAATCTGGATGTAAAATGGGAAAAGCAGGAGCAGATTGACCTGGGTATCGACCTTGGCTTCTTCAACGACCGCATTGGATTAACTCTCGATTGGTATCAGAAGGAATCTAAAGATATGTTGATGGAGATGCAGTTACCTTCTTACATGGGAACCAGTGGCAATGACAACTCTAAACTGAAAGCTCCTATGGGTAACTACGGACATATCCGCAACAACGGTCTTGAGTTAACAGTGACTGGTCATCCATTCATCGGCAAGTTCCAATGGGATACAGAGTTCCAAATTTCTTGGAATAAGAACAAGTTAGTAGCACTGAATGGTACTGCCAGTTCCGCTATCATGGGCTATGCTCAGTGGGGACAAACCCAAGTCAGCAAGACCGACGTAGGTCAGAGCCTTTATAGCTTCTATGGTTATGTGACTGATGGTATCTACCAGGATTTGGCAGACATCGAGCGTTCACCAAAGCCAGAGAAGTATCCTACAAATGGAGTTTTCAATGGTTCCAACACAGTTTATGTAGGTGATGTTAAATACAAAGACCTGAATGGAGATGGCATCATCAATGAACTTGATCAGACCAACATAGGTTCTCCAATGCCTAAATTTACATTCGGTTGGAACAACACATTCCGTTACAAGGATTTCGATTTGAGCATTTTTATCAATGGTAGTTATGGCAACAAGGTAATGAACTTGACCAAGCGCGGACTCACTAATATGAGTAGTGTATGGTGCAATCAGCATACCGACGTATTAAATCGTGCACGCCTGGAGCCTATCGATGCATCAATCGTTTATGCTGACGGCAGCAAATGGTATGAGCACATAGAGAATGTACGTGTTGCTAACCCAAATGCTTCTCTTCCACGCGCTATTATTGGCGACCCTAACGACAACGACCGCATCAGCGACCGCTACGTGGAGGACGGATCCTATCTGAGAATGAAGAATATCTCTCTTGGCTATACCTTCCCTAAGAAGTGGATTGGCAAGTGGGGTATTGAGAACTTGCGTCTCTATTGTAACATACAGAATTTGTTCACCATCACGGGTTATGATGGATACGACCCAGAAATTGGTGTCAGCACCATGTCGCCTAATGTATATGGCGTTGACTATGGTCGTTATCCTTCACCAACCACCTACTCTTTTGGTTTGAACATGTCATTCTAACATTAAAATACAAAGAATATGAAATTATCGAACTTAAAATATATAGCATTTGCACTCTTATTGGGCGGCACTCTCACCTCTTGTGAAGACTTTCTCGATCGCCCAAACGAAGATAGCTATAATGATGCTAACTATTATGCAAATGACGACCAGGTGAAGGTGAGCACCAACTCACTTTACAGTTCTCCTTGGTATGATTTCTTGAGCCGTGGCTACTACAAGATTCCTGAAGTAATGTCTGGTAACTTGTACATGGGTCAGTCACCTTATCTTACCTTTACCGTCAATGGTAGTGATCCAGACATTACTTCCGCTTCCAGCTCATTATGGGCAGTAAATGCACAGGCAAATACCATCTACAACCGTCTGCAGACCGCCAATGCATCAGCAAGTGTAAAAAACACTGCTATGGGCGAATGCCTGGCATGGAAAGCAATGGCCTATTTCTACCTGGTCCGTATCTGGGGTGATGTGCCTATCGTACATAACAACAGTTCTGAGATTGCTGCCGGAGACTATAATAATAAATATAAGGTAAAGGCTGCCGATGTTTACGAATATATCGTGATGACATTGGAAAAGGCTATCGATTTACTTCCAAACACCAACACTGCAGGAAGAATAGACAAATGGGGTGCAAAAGGTTTACTCGCAAAGGTCTATCTCGCTAAAAGTGGTATCAATTGCAATGGAAATGGACAGCGTGACGAGAATGATCTTGCCAAAGCAGCAGAACTTGCCAAAGATGTGATTGATAACTCTGGTAAAAAACTCATGGAACATTATGCGGATATCTTCAAGGGTGAAAACAACAACTGCGATGAAAGTCTGATAGGATGGCGATGGACCGCAGATCAGTTGAATTATACCTGCGGTAACTGCTTGACTTCAGAGTTGGCTCCTTCCGGTTTCTGTGAGTATCAGAGTTGGGGTGACTGGACAGCACCTTCAGTAGATTTGGAAGAAGCATTTGGTATAACCCCTCTTCAAAATCCTAGTTCACGTCCTGCTACAGATGAACGCCGTAAGGCTACCATGATGATGGCTGGTGATACATACAGCCAGTGGTGGCAAGACAAGGGAGGCTTCGACTATCTCAAATTCCTTTACGACAAGAAGTATGCACCTGGAAGCAATGACGGTCTTCAGTCTGGTACAGGTGCCAATATCGCCAAACATCTTTATGGCGACGATGCAGACCATGTAAAGACTTTCGGAAGAAGTGCTGGCAAGCAGTCTTCTGATCTCTCTACCCATGTATTGCGCCTTGCTGACGTTTATCTGATTTATGCTGAAGCTAAAATTGGCAATGCAGGCTCTACAACAGATGCAAGTGCTATTGATGCTTACTATCAGGTTTGGCACAGAGCAAGACCTACCCTTTTTGACAAGCCATCAAGTATCACTCTTGATGATGTATTGAAGGAACGCCGTTTGGAACTTGCTTTAGAAGGAGACTATTGGTTTGACCTGGTACGTATGTCTTACTACAATGTAGAAAAGGCAATGAATATCATCAAAAACCAAAAACGTAATGCTTATAATGGTTTGGGCGACCTCTACAAGGCATACTATAATAATGGTAACGGCAATGGTCCATGGACTGTAGATGAGAGCAAGATGTTCTACGATACATATACTCCAAAGCCAAACGTAACAGCCTCTATCTTTACCTTGCCATTCCCACAGGGTGACGTGGTTTACAATCCTCACTTGATGGAAGAAGCACAACATGTAGATGTTAGAGAAGCATTCTCTTATTAATGAATTATAAAAAGAACATGATATGAAACTAAATAAAATATTCAGTTGGTTGGTTGTAGGTCTGATGGCAATTTCTGCCAGCACGCTGACCTCATGCGAAGACCAGCCAGATAAGTTCGAGCTTACAGGGGGTGTTCCTACCGTGAATTACATCCGTATGCCTTATTTGTCACAGGCAGACTCTCTGCTCGATAAAGCGAGTCTTTCGTCTGTAATTTGCCTTGTTGGTAACAACCTGACAAGCATCATGGAACTTTACTTCAACGACCAGAAGGCACAGTTGAATACCAGTTACATCACTGACCACACCATGATTGTGCAGATTCCTGCAACAATTCCTTCTGATGTAACAGATAAAATCTATATGGTGACAAGAGATGGAGAAAAGGTAGATTACGATTTCCACATCGTGGTTCCTGCTCCAAATCCTACATCTATGTCTTGTGAATATGCCAAGGCTGGTGAAGATGTTACCTTATACGGAAACTATTTCGTGGATGATTCTAATGTACCACTCAAGGTGACAATGCCTGACGGACAGGAAATCACAGAATTCAAGAGCATCTCTCAGAGTGCCATCACGTTTACACTTCCAGAATGCAATACAGAAGGTTCATTAAAGGTACAGACCCTGTATGGAGAGACAGAAACTGCTTTCCATTACATGGATACCCGCGGCATGCTCTTCGACTTTGATACTCCTTGGGATGGTGTAAATGTATTGGGTAATCATGGATGGCATAATCGTGATATCATCACAGATGACACAGCATTGAAAGGCAAATTTGTACAGTTAGGTAATGGCACAACTGTGATGAGTGCTGATGGTGGTTGGGCTGATTCTGACTTCTCATTCGAATACTGGGCTGGTTCATGGGATGAGCCTCAGCACGTAATGAGCGGTGATGGTGTCGCACTATACAATGTTGCAGACTTCACTCATTTTGCTAACATGTCATTGAAATTCGAAATGTATGTTCCATCTTCAAACCCATGGAATGCAGGTGGTATGCAGATTTCATTTATGGGTTACGACAAGGTTACATTAAATGGTGAAACTGGTGGTGATGGAAAACCTGTAGATGACACTAGCTATGATGGATATGTTTCAGGTCCAAACGCTTTTGTATTCAATGGCGAAGGAAAGAGAAACAAGAAAGAAGAGACCTATGGTCGTGCTATCTATCGTCCTTGGCAATCAACAGGAACATTCGACACTGCAAACAAGTGGATTACCGTTACTATACCTCTGAGCAGTTTCAATCTTGACAACAAGGGAAATGCCACGACCAATCTTCCAAATAAGATTACAGACTTTGCAAGTCTCAACATGTTTGTCGTTGGTGGTGGCGTAAATGGTACAGAATGTAAGCCAATCATCAAGATTGACAACATCCGTGTGGTTCCTAATAAATAATCTTTAAACAGAAACAAACATGAAAAAGATCAAGAATATATTAGCACTGTTGGTGGTAGCCCTGATGGGGCTATCACTCACAGCCTGCAGCGAGGATGACCTTGATACCAACCAGTATCAGCAAGGTGTTCACCTCAATGTATATGGTCCACAGCCTGTAATGCGTGGTGGTCAACTCCGCTTCTTGGGTAGTAACCTCGACCAGATTTCACAAATTCAGATTCCAGGTTGCGATGCTATCACAAACATAGAAGTTGTGAAGGCGGGTATTCCAAGTGAAATCAAGATTACTGTGCCTAAGGATGGTCCTCTTGTTGGATATCTTACCCTTATCACAAAGACAGATGAGGAAATCAAGACCAAGACTCAGCTCACTTACGAGGAGCCAATTGTCTTCACATCTTTTTCTCCTGCAAGCATCATGCCGGGTGAGACGCTGACTATTGAAGGTGACTATTTGAATCTCGTACACATGATAGAATTTGCTGATGGCGTGCAGATTCCAGAAAAGGATTTCGTATCTCATTCACGCTATAAGATAGAACTGGTTGTTCCTGAAGAAGCCAAGACTGGAAAGATTAACCTCTTCGACTTGGATTTGACAACAGTAGAAGATCCAGCTATTGCTCTCTACAATATCATCGAGTCTGAAAATGCGCTCAATGTAGGAACTCCTACTATCACCAAGTGGGCATCCCCAAGAGGTGAGGCAGAATTGACAGGTGCAGTTACAGCCAAATTGGGTGAAACCATAACTGTAACCGGTGCTCATTTCGGTTTGGTAAAAAGCTTAAAGTTCTCTCCAAAAGAGGATGATACCAAAGGACAAGTAGTTGAAACATCAGATTTCACAGCAAGTGAAGATGGTAAGACATTGACATTTGCACTTCCAGCAGAAGTTGCTGATGGCGATTTCGTACTCGTAGCCCGCTCAGGAGTTGAGATTCCTGTTGGTACTCTGACAACGGTCGTTCCTACTCAATGTGTAGCAGCTCCTTCTCCTGTGAAAGCAGGTGCTTCATTGATTATCACAGGTAAAGATCTTGATGTAGTCAACTCTATCGAAATGCCAAATGTTGCATCAGAGGAAGAAATCAAGTTCATCGTGAATCCTGATGGAACCCGACTCATCATCGAAAGCGTACCTGCAACTGCTCAAGAGGGCAATCTTGTATTGCGCATGAAGAACGGCAAGGGTGTAGAAGTTCCTTTCACGCTCGTGAAACCAGTAGTTACAGGTTACGATAACAGTACAGTAAGCGCAGGTGGCGTACTCACCATCAAGGGTACAGATCTCGACCTTGTCAAGAAGGTACAGTTTGGTGAAGGTACGGACGAAGTTGAAGTGAAACCAGCAGAAGACGGCAAGAGTATCACACTCACTGTTCCAATGAATGCAAAGACTGGCAAACCAACTCTAATGATGGCAAATGGAACTTCCGTTGAAGGACCTGAATTAAATATTGAGGAGGCAGTATTCTGCTACATTACAGAAATGCCTGATTTCACAAATAAAGAAACGACTCCAGAAGCTGGTAGCACAATGACTGTTCCTGTACAGAATGGGGACAAGTTAGAAGCTGCGTATGTAAATGGCAAGAAAGTAAATTATGTTTATGCAGAAAAGACGGCATTGCTGACAATTTCTATCCCTACAAACGCCAAGAAGAAATCAACTTTGAAACTTGTTTCTTCTAATGGTGAGATTGAGTATGATATCACTGTTATTCCTGCAGGCAGCATTACAAGAACACTGATGAATGGTCCTCTCGACCTCGCCGGATGGGGTGCTAATACTCAAGGTTTGATTGCACAAGATGCATTAGATAATATTCCTGATGGTGCAAACGTTGTCTTGAAGATTAAATATACTCCAACAGCAGACAACGTTCAGTTGAAAGGTCAAGATGGTAGTTGGGGTAATATCGACCTTGACAATGGTGAAGCCAAAGAACATGTTTACAAGTTGGACGCTAACGCGAAAGAGTTCACCTTGCCACTTTCTTCCACAGTGATTGCAGCCCTCAAGGCAAAATCTACCGATTGGGGCGGTCTCATCATATTCAATGGTACAGGTGCTATCATCAACAAGATTGAAGCAGAGATTACCATTCCACAGGAAAAGACTCTTTGGACTGGCAACGAAGAAATGGGAGAATGGTCCGTTAACTATGGGGTTCTCTCTGACGCTGGTACAGAACTCGCTGCAGCAGGTGCATCCGCTGGACAAATTGTCCACTTCTATGTTAAGGATGCTGAAGCAGACTGGCAAGCCAAGATTTTCGAAGGACATTGGGGAGGAACTTTCCTTTGTGTTGGTGCTAAAGAAGATAGTGAATTTAAAGCATGGGATTTGGGTGCCCACAACAATTCGATCGACCTTGAACTTACAGAAGAAATTCTTGCAAAGATTTACACACAGCAATGGTGGGGTAATACTTTCATCGTACAAGGCAAGCACTTTACACTCACTAAGATTACTTTGGAGTAAACCTTATTTATACAAACAAATAAAACAAAGATAACTATGAGAAAGAATCATATATTATCAGCGCTGGCAATGGCAGCAGTGACCTTCGGGGTCACTGCTTGCGCCGACACTGATGCTCAATACACCATACCTGATGTAAATGCACCTCAATTTGTAAGTTCAACTCCTACTGAAGGTGCTAATAAGGTAAAGAGAGGTGAAATTACTATCAACCTCAAGTTTGACAAGCGTATTTTCTTCGCTTCAAACGAGGCTGAGAAGATAACTGTTACAGGTGCTACTCTTTCCAAGGCTCTTGTTTATGGTCAAGATAGCGTACTGTCTGTTATCGTCAACTGCCCGGAACGTGAACAGAACGTAAACGTAACAGTGCCTGCGGGACTCGTTGCTAACGGACAAGGCAAGACATACGACAAAGACATCAACGTTTCGTTCCAGACTGTTGGATTGGACAAGACTCCAGTGATGGCAACAACTGTTGAGGCAAAGAAACTCTACAACTTCCTCTTGGAAAATGTAGATACCAAAACGATTTCCGGTATGATGGCAAATGTTGCCTGGAATCATACTTGTGCCGATCAGGTAAACGAGTGGACAAGCAAATATCCTGCCATCAACGGCTTTGATTACGTACACATGGCAGCTAGCAAGGCTGGGGCAAATTGGATTAACTATAAAGATATCACCCCTGTTCAAGAATGGGCAGACAATAATGGTATTGTACAGATGATGTGGCACTGGAATGTACCTAAGAATGAACCACAGGCAGGTAAAGGCATCAAGATGCTCAGCGATTGGAGCGCTAACCTCCAGTTGACCAACGATGCTGTAAAGGCAGCTCTTGGAAATGCACAGGTAGGCGACAAACTTGTAGCTACTATTTCAGACGTGGCTGATGGTGCTCAAGGTTCTATCAAAAATTCTTCCTGGACAGGCTTTACAGACGAAGCTGGTACCAGTTGGGAATACTTTGATATCAGTGGAGACCAATATTCCATGACTCTTGATGCAACAACACTGGCAGACATGAAGAACAATGGTTTTATTCTTTCTGGTCATGACTATACACTGACAGGCGTTTATATCGTACCGGCAAACAAGGACTTGGCTCAGGGCACACAACTCTATAAGCCAACATCAACCCTTGACCCAAACAAGGATTATGCTTTCTATGTTAAGTCTGATGGTAATCCAGATGGAACAACATTCGATCCAAGCAATGCTCTGAAAGAAGGCACATGGGAGAACGAAGTCTGGAAGAATGACATGGCTACTCTTAAAGAGTATCTCACACTCTTGAAGAATGCTAACATTCCTGTACTGTGGCGTCCATTCCACGAGGCTAGCGGCAAGTGGTTCTGGTGGGGTGCCAAGGATGCAGCTACATTCAAGACTCTCTGGATTGAGATGTTCAACGAATTGAAGGAAGCAGGTCTTGACAACCTTATCTGGGTATGGACAAGCTGTGGTAAGGATGACGACTGGTACCCTGGCGATGCTTATGTAGACATTGTAGCGCGTGACCTCTATGGTGATAAAGCAGAAACTTGTGCTTCTGAATTTGCTACACTCGGTTCTACATACGGCAACAAGATTGTAACCCTCGGCGAATGTGGCTACAATGCCAGCACAAAGAAGCAAATTGCTACACTTAGCGAACAAAATGAAAAGGGCGCTAAATGGAGTTGGTTCATGGTATGGTATAACGATGAAGACAATAAGACTTTCCACTCTACACAGGAGTGGTGGCAGGATGCTATGTCGCAGCCTAATATCATTACCCGTGATCAGGTACCTAGTATGAAGTAAATTCATTAGAACATGAAAAAACTACAAATAATAATGGCATGCCTTTTGGCATGCCTTTTATGGTCTTGTGGCAAGAAAAAAGCCGATGACCCAATGGGAGATAACGGTAGGACCCAACGCACTGAAAATCTCCTTTATCACCTCAAAGAAATCAGCAGCAAAGGGTATCTTTTCGGGCAACAGGATGCAACCCTTTATGGTGAAGGATGGGCTGACGACAGTGCTCGCTCCGACATCAAAACCATCTGTGGAGATATGCCTTCCTTGGTAGGTTTTGAAATCGGAGGAATTGAAACTGGAGACTCACTCAACATCTACTCTACCCCATTCAACCTCATCCGCAAAGAAATCATCAACCAATACGATCGTGCTGGTGTTGTTACCATATCGTGGCAGTGCAAAAATCCTGTTAGAGGAGGCTCTATCAACGACATCATGGAAGGCGGCAGCAAACATGAAGCCTTTCTGGGATGGCTTGACAAAGTAGCTGATTTCATGAATTCGCTCGAAACACCTTATGGTGTGAAAGTACCTGTCATCTTCCGACCATGGCAAGAGAACGGCGAGAATCACTTTTGGTGGGATGACTCTGTTTGCACAAAAGAACAATATCTTGCTCTTTGGCAAATGACGCAAGAGCGCATGAAAGAAAATGATGTAGTAAATGTACTCTATGCTTATTCACCAGTAGCAACAGAAGATGCATCTGAATCGCATTATTTAGCTCGATACCCGGGAGATGAACAAGTTGATATACTGGGCATCAATTACTATTGTCATGCAGAAGAAAGTGACACAGCAGCACTTGCTACATTTACAAAGACATTAGACAAGAATTTAAGAATGTTGACTACGCTGGGCACAAAAGCTGGAAAGCCTGTCGCCATTACAGAAACTGGTTATCGCAGTATCAAGAGTGACAATTGGTGGACCGAGAACTTATCAAAGGCCATTGGCAAACATCCTATCAGCTATATCTTGCTTTGGCGAAACGGACACGAACTTGCCAATCACTATTATGTACCATTCCCAGGTCAACGATCTACTGAAGATTTTGTCAAGTTCTACAACGAACCAAGAACATTATTCCTCCATGATATCAATGGCTTATATTTGGAAAAGGAAAAAGCAAAAAAGTAATATTAAACAAAACTACACTAAATATTAAAATGAGAAGAATCATATTATCCCTATTGGTAGTATTGAGTTGTTATACTACAAAGGCTGCAGATGGTAAATCATTGTTTGTTACTTTCAAAGATGGACAAAAGATTGAATTTGCACTCACCACAATGCCAGACATCAGTTTTGCAAAAGATCTGATGACCATTCAGTCCACGGAAACGACTGCAAAATACGAACTGTGGAAAGTCAACACATTCACTTATGGAACAACCACTGGCATCAGTCAGTTAAAAACTACCCACAAATTCGCTTTGGAAGGTAATCGCATCATCGTGGATGGCAGCAACAACAAGATTAGTGCCTATACTCAAGATGGTAAGGCAGTAAAACTCACTACCATCATATGCAATAACAAGACTCTCATTAGTCTTGACAAGTTGTCACACGACATGTACATTATCACAATCAACAACAAATCATTAAAAATAGCAAGACAATGAAGAAAGTAATATTCTCACTCATTATGATATTGATACCACTGTCGCTCATAGCACAGCAGGCAGGCGATATCTTCACCATCAAGACAACAGATGGAAAAACGACAGAATGGAGTCTTGCTGGAGGAAACAAAAATGGAGATATATCCATTATCAAGCACAATGGCAACAAAATAGAGTTATATGCCAAAGGCTATGAAAACATAGGAGCCTGGCAAACATACGATATCGAAAATATCGATAATATAACGTTTACTGTTTTTCATCAAGGAGACTATCAGGAAGAAAATGCAGTTGAAGCTGTAAAGAACATGGGGTTAGGAACTAATTTCGGCAACTGTACAGATGGGGTTGCCATGTGGCTAGACATGAATAAAAACTCTGTTACTGACTTTGAAAAGGCATGGGGACAGGTTCCTACCACCAAACCGATGGTAGATTTTCTAAAGAAGAACGGTTTTAATTCCGTCCGCATCCCTGTAACCTGGTTCCAGCACATGAAGGCTGACGGAACCGTGGATGAGGCTTGGATGAACAGAATACAGGAAATCGTAGATTATGTCATCGATAACGGAATGTACTGCATCCTCAATGTTCACCACGATACAGGTGCTGACGATGAGAACGTAAAGCACTGGATCAAGGCTGATGAAGCTAACTATAAAGAGAACAAAGAGAAGTTTGAATCTCTCTGGACTCAGATTGCGACCCGCTTCAAGAACTACGACCAGCACCTGGTATTCGAAGGCTACAACGAGATGCTCGATGCCAGCAATACTTGGAATGCACCAAAGAATGCAAGCAGCTACAAAGGTTTGAACGGTTATGCCCAGAGCTTTGTGAATGCAGTGCGTGCTACCGGCGGCAACAATGAGACTCGCAACCTCATCGTCAACACTTATGCTGCAGCCTGCGGTGATGATGTATTGAACAACCTCACCATCCCTACCGACAAGGTGGATGGTCATATAGCAGTAGAAGTTCACACCTATGCTCCATGGGACTGGTTTGCACAGAAAGGCAAATGGGATGCTTCCTACAGCAATGAAATCAAGAATATGTTCACCCGCCTGAACAATAAGTTCATTAGCAAGGGAATTCCTTGCATCATCGGTGAATATGGCACACACGGAAGCAAGAGCGTCAGCAAGGAGAGTTCTGCAAGCGAAATTCAGGCTGCTGCTGACCAAGCTGCCGACATTGTGAAGCAGGCTAAGGCATACGGCGTAGCTACCTTCTACTGGATGAGTATCTTCGACGGTACAGACAGAACCGTTCCTCAGTGGACACTCCCTACAGTAGTGGAAGCTATGAAAAAGGCTTATAATGAATAACTGGCTATATCTTGAACATTAATCAATGTTCGAAACAGATAAAATTAAAAAGAGAGGGCATTCACATACCCTCTCTTTTTTATCAACAAAACTAAAAATATAACTCTATACTATTTCTGAACGAACTTTTTACCATTCTGGATTACTACACCCTTATAAGATGCATTAACCTGCTGACCAGCAAGGTTATAAACCGGAGCGTTCTTAGCAACTGGTACTACAAGCAATGCATTATTTATTCCTGTAGAAGGATTCTTAACTGGCTGTATCAAATTAGCAGCAGTAACAATATTATAATGACCGTTTACAAACAAACCTTTCACCTTCAATTTCTCTATATCCTCAGCATTCAAGACAATCTTATAAGATGTACTGCCACTTGCTACAGTTGCACAATCATACTTATTCAAGTCATCCTTATTAGAAGACAAAACTTCTTCTGTATCAGCAAAGATAGTCTTAAACTGCCACCACTTCTCTGTAGTTTCAGTATCAGTGGTATAAACAAACTCCAAGACATCACCAGCAGAAGCATTAGCAAACTTTTCAGCAGGAACACTGAAACCACCAGTCCAATTGCCAAATACGCATTCACCACTCCAAATCTGAGTAGAAGTAGTTGCTACAGAACTCTCGAACTCTACCTTAGAAACGACAACACACATGCCTTGAACATAGAAGTTTGTTGCTTTCTTAAACTGCTCTAAAATCTTATCTGTAATCTCAAACTTTGCCTCACCGGGTTCACTTAATCCTACAGCAGAAGTACCTACCATATCTTCCCAACCATTATTAGCACCGCTATTCACCTTAAGCATTACCTGACTACCCCACTGCCAACTGGCATTAATAGAAGCGTCAACCTTAGATGTTGTTACTACAATGTAATCGCCAGCTTTGGCTGTAGTAAGGTTACTAAGGCTTACTTCAACATTAGGCCATCCGGCATCCATAGTCTGCTCACCTTCCCATAATGTAGTTCTACTTTGTGCGAAAACACTAACTGCAGCAAATGCTGCAAACACTAGAGTAAATAACTTTTTCATAAGCTTTTTGTAAGTTTAAATAGGTTTAAATATTGTTTTTAGAATCAATACGTTAATTGGTTTTTGTTGATGCAAAGATACAACAAAAGTAGTAAATTTAATGATACTTTTCTATCTAATAATGATACTATTTTATCAAAGTATAAAAAGATGCATAAACACACTGCTTTTATACTATTTTTATAACCAATATCCTTTGGTTCATTCATTTCAAGTGAGGCTTACGTAATGTTTAAGTAAGGCTCACCTGAACTTCAAAAGAGGCTTACTTGATTCGGACCAGAACGCATCTGAAATTACATCGCAACGTATCGGATGCTGCGTCGGGACGCGTCTGTTATTACATAGGACTTTGATTTGTTTGGGAATCTCATCCATGATCAAATGCCTTATATGAAGTTTCTGTTCGTTAGGTCAGATGTTTGCCGCCGGCTTCTTTCAGATT
>ERZ1026882.467-NODE-467-length-22426-cov-9.192213_pt1 | contig 22426 bp, 20 predicted proteins | sample MGYA00380171_ERZ1026882 | MGnify/ENA primary metagenome ERZ1026882 (study PRJEB33269, sample SAMEA4719807) | human gut metagenome | biome: human-associated habitat; feature: organic feature; material: feces | place: Cameroon | collected 2013-10 ...
AACTACCTTGTCAAACCGGTCAACTGATGCAACTAATTTTTTACACATTACTAGAATGTGTCGAAGTATGAAATATGCACCGCTCATAATAAAGAATCTGGCCAAGATACTGGTCGGAGATAACACTGTCAATAGATTGTCTGGAAAGGACTTGGTAGACTTATTCAACGAGTTTGGCTTCAACGATGACTATGTGTATCCCAATGTAGGGATAGCCACGGCAGATCTGGGTAATGGCCTTTCGCGTACTGACTATGCCCGAAAGCGAATGAAGATGCTGAACGACAAGGAACAGGTAGATGTGGCGTTGAGTCTATACCTTGATGGTTGCGCAGACAAGGCACTGGCGGAAAAAGCGATAAATAGTGTAATAGGAAAAGCTCCTGACATCACCGATGTTATTGGCACGGCAAAAGTTAATTTCCAACCACACTCACAGTTTGATGATATCAAGTCTGGCGTGCCGACTATATTCATTAGCTATTCGTGGGATACCCCAGAGCATAAGCAATGGGCAAAACAGTTAGCCGATGACCTGCGGTCAAAACATAATGTATGTACGTTGATTGACCAGTATAACGCTGCCGGTGCGAACATCGTTGAATTCATGAACAAAGGCATTCGAGTGGCCGACCGTGTTCTGATGATTGGAACTCCTGAGTACAAGCGGCGGATGGAGGGCGCAATAGGAACAGGCGGCAAGTATGAGGGTGTGATTATCACAACCGAAATATACAAGAATACGGGCACAGTGAAGTTTATCCCGTTGTTGAGGAACGGCGATTCTTTTGACGACTCATTCATCAAAGTCGTTAGTGTATTGAACGGCTATGACTTCCGTAAAGACGAGGAGTACGAAGCCAAACTTCAAGATCTGGCTGATGAACTATATGGCAGGAACAATAAAATCCCTGTGTTAGGAGCAGGAAATGCCGTTGCTGCAATGCCTGCGGTACGCGTCCACATTTCCGCACTTCCATTTGAAAACGACTGAATATCTTAGGTGCGAATAAAAAAGCCAAAGATGAAAGAAGAGACAAAAGTCAACTACGCGTTTACGCTTAAGAACTACCAGCAAAATGAAGAGGTCGTTCGATGAAGAAATTCTGTGAGGATGGCTAGGACTACGAACAATTCATGCGGTATTCTCGGTGCGGTCAAAAAGAGCACAGTGTTCTCAAAGAGGCGAATGCCCGTCAAGCATCAGACAAGTTTGTCCCGCTAGTTGTTGATGTACTAGCAGAGAGTACACTATCCTTGACGTGCGTGTGCGGTTCACGAACGGGATGGAGCTGTCGCAGAGCGAGGAAAACCTCGACGAACTTTTCGGTCTTGTCCAGAAACTATAAGGATAAAGCTATGGAGACGATGTCAAGCGAATACTTTCTATCTGTAGATACAAGGAGAACTTACGGAAAGGAATATCATGATAGAGCATTATTGTGCTTATGCGGATGTCGACAAATCTGTACGCCTCGAAGAGCATATAAGTGTTCAACATGAGTAATCTCAGGTAGATGTGTATAACGATAGCCATTAAGTATAAGTAAATATGAACACCAAGAAACTTATAGAAGAAGTTCTATTGGACTTGGGTAACAACAAGTCTTTGAAAGATGTCTCGACAAAGATTCAAATTATTGTTAGACTACTGGGTGATGATAAACTTAAAGAATGGTACAACAATGAATTTATATCAGGATATAAAGGCAAAGAGTATCCAGATTATCGAATTACACAGGCCGCTGACATTAAGGCTGATTATCTAAGGCCTCAGGGGTTTGGTGTTTGGCAAATCAAGGGACAAAGTGTACCCATTTCAAATTTGGGTGCTGAAGAATATAAGAAGATAATGACAATTAAGTTTGATGAGACAATATCAGCGATCATAAACTATTCTGAGTATCCGCAAGATATAGTTGTGGCACTTTCTCCATACGAACGATTACAAGTACAGGAAGTTCTGGGTGAAGTCCAAATACAAAATGCCCATAAAGTAATTTCATCATCAACTTTTCAGGATATTATTAATAATGTTCAAAGTAGAATCATCGACCTGTTTATGGATTTGAATGATACTGTATTCAAAGGAGAGATAGATATGAGGTCTCAATCGACAAAAGAGGAAATTCATCAAGTGATAACAAACAATTTTACAGCTGGAATCATCCAAACGGGTAATGGCGTTATTGATGCTCAGTATTCGACAATTTCTGTAAATAAAGATAACTCATTATCAAAAGAGGTGATTTCAGAGTTGCTATTTCTGACTAATGAAATTGATAAGATCATACGAGAGAATAATGAAGAGCATGATGAGATTGCTCAAGAGATAATCGACATTAGAACAGAACTGTCAGAGGTTAAACCCAAACGCAATCTTTTGAAGAAATCATTTAAAGTGTTAGCGTATAGTGCAGCCTCAATTTCTTGTAAGACGGCAATTGAGAAAATCACAGAAAGGGTTATCCAATTGTTATAGTAACTACTTAACTATTCGGTATATCAGAACGACGCTTGCTTTCAGCGCCATATCACAATAACTCAAACAAACCATGCGACAATTCAAAGACATCCAAATAGCCGTAGCCGGCACTGGCTACGTCGGCCTGAGCATCTCGACGCTGCTCTCCCAGCACCACAAAGTGACAGCCGTGGACATAATCCCGGAAAAAGTTGAGAAAATCAACAACAGAATCAGTCCCATTCAGGACGAATATATTGAAAAATACTTCCGCGGAGAATTCGGTGATTACGAGAAGACCGGCACTCCGAACAAACTGAATCTTACGGCCACACTTGACGGCGCATCAGCATATAAAGACGCGGACTTCGTTGTCATCGCCGCTCCGACGAACTACGACCCTGAAAAGAACTACTTCGACACCCACTGCATTGAGGATGTCATAGACCTTGTTCTCAGGGTCAATCCGGATGCTGTGATGGTCATCAAATCCACCATTCCGGTAGGCTACACCCGCAGCCTGTATGTCAAGTATGCCCTCAAGTTCCTCACGGATCCGGCACTTAAGGGCAAGAAGTTCAACCTGCTTTTCTCACCGGAGTTCCTCCGCGAGAGCAAGGCACTATACGACAACCTCTATCCTTCGCGGATCATCGTCGGCTACCCAGAGATACTTCCCTCCGACCAGAACAAGAAATGGGATGAGGAAAATGCCGCCATCAACGCCATAGGAAATCCAGAGGCAAAGGAATATGCCAAGATATTCGCGACACTTCTTCAGGAGGGCGCAATCAAGGAGAACATTGACACGCTCTTTATGGGCATGAAAGAGGCCGAGGCCGTGAAGCTCTTCGCCAACACCTACCTCGCCCTGCGTGTCAGCTACTTCAATGAACTTGACACCTATGCGGAGATAAAAGGCCTTGACACGCAAGCCATCATCAAAGGTGTCGGCCTTGACCCACGAATCGGCACGCACTACAACAACCCGTCCTTCGGCTACGGCGGCTACTGCCTCCCGAAAGACACCAAGCAGCTCCTTGCCAATTATGCCGATGTCCCGGAGAACCTGATTCAGGCCATAGTCGAGAGCAACCGCACCCGCAAGGACTACATCGCCGACGCGGTGCTGCACAAAGCCGGCTACTATAGCAGCAACGGCCAGTGGGACAGCTCTAAAGAGCACACATGCGTGATCGGTGTATATCGTCTTACTATGAAATCAAACTCCGACAACTTCCGTCAGAGCTCAATTCAGGGCGTGATGAAACGCATCAAGGCCAAGGGTGCGGAGATCATAATCTACGAGCCGACACTTGAGGACGGTGCGACATTCTTCGGCTCCAAGGTGGTCAATAACCTCGAAGAGTTCAAGTCCAAGAGTAGCGCAATCATAGCCAACCGCTACGACTCTTGTCTTGATGACGTGAAAGACAAGGTTTACACGAGAGATATTTTCAGAAGAGACTAAAAACAGATAGTAAACTGATTCAGTGTGGCTATGCTCTATCTGAGCATGGTAGGCACGGTGAGGCTCGCTGGCGTGTTTGTATGGAGGTACCTTGGCGGCTTCATCGAGGGCATGGTGACGGACTGAAGGGAAGCCTCTTGAGCAGAGGAAGTTGTCGTCCGCATAAAAAATAATCAGCAAAAAATACTAAAAAACGGAAGATGATTGACCTGAAAATGGGACAAGTCGCTGCTATGTACTTGGCTTTGAATCAAGTTCGAAAATTGATCCCTAATTAAGTAAAATAATAAAGTGTCAGAAAAAATAAATAGTAAAGTAATTACTGCCACAAAGTGGTCGGCAATAACAGAACTTGCGGCCAAACTTGTAACGCCTATATCAACTATGGTGTTGGCTAGAATCCTTACCCCAGAGGCATTTGGCGTTTTGGTGACAGCAACAATGGTAATTAGTTTTGCAGAAATTTTCACTGATGCAGGATTCCAAAAATACTTAATCCAGCATGAATTTGAGGACAAAGAGTCTCTCTCTAAGTCAACTGCAGTCGCATTCTGGTCTAACCTTGCTCTTTCTATCATTATATGGGCTATTATTTGTCTATTTTCGCCTCGAATTGCTCATCTGGTTGGTAATGACGGCTATGAGCTGGTGATCGCTGTGTCATGTGTTTGTATTCCATTGGCAGCTTTTTCAAGCATCCAAATGGCATTATTCAAACGCAGATTAGATTTTAAATCATTATTTCTTGTTCGAATAATCGGTATTCTTATCCCACTGGTTGTTACCATTCCATTAGCATTATTTACTCACAGTTACTGGTCATTAATCATAGGAATGATTGCACAGAATTTAAGTAATGCGGTAGTGCTAACAATTAAATCAGAGTGGAAACCTCGATGGTTTTATGAAATATCTCTATTTAAGGAGATGTTTTCGTTTACTATGTGGTCAATGGTAGAAGCTATAGCAATTTGGCTAACCAGTTATCTTGATATTTTTATCGTTGGAACAATACTAGATACTTATTACATGGGGATTTATCGTACAAGTATCAGTATCGTAAGTCAAATAATGACGATAATAACAGGGATAACGACGCCGGTACTTTTTTCTGCACTTTCTCGTTTACAATACAGTGAATGTGAGTTTAAATCGCTATTTTTCAGGTTTCAAAGACTTGTTGGATTATTTGTGATTCCGTTAGGTGTCGGTATTTATTTGTTCAGAAATCTCATCACAACTGTCTTGTTAGGCAGCCAATGGAGTGAGGCAGCCTACCTTATAGGATGGTGGGGATTAACAAGTGCAATTACTACTGTATTATCACATTATTGTAGTGAAGTTTATCGCGCAAAAGGCAAACCCAAGTATTCCGTATTATCCCAGTTGATCCATATTGCCTTTTTGATCCCAACAGTATTGGTATCTGTGCGATATGGTTTTCAAACCTTATGCCTTTCACGTTCATTGGTTCGTTTGACAGGAATAGCTGTCCATTTAGTATTGATCTACACTTTAACTCGTATTACACCAATGGAAATGTTCCGTAATATATTGCACTCTTCAGTTTGTGCATTTTTGATGGCCGTTGTATATTTTTTCTTGCCTTCAACTACAAATTTATTCATTCAAGTTGGGTATGCAATAGTATGCAGTATATCTTATTTCATTGCGATTTGTGTTTTTTCAGAGGAAAGAAACCTTCTGCTCAGCATAAAAAGTATAATGAAAGTATAAGTCTTTAGATTTTTGATTATGTGGCTATCAAATGTCTTCTGAAACTATATTATATTCCCAATCACATACTCTAATATTATCCGATAACGATGAAATTTACTACATTTCTCAATCTCCTTCTAAATGCTCCACAGAAAATAGGCCCTGCTATATTTGACAATCTCTGTAATTGTTCTATTGTTGAACATATACCTGACTCATTATATTTAAGGATTGCCTTTCGACTAAATACCGGTAGATTCCTACATTTAAAAAAACCAATTCTGTTTACAGAAAAAATACAGTGGCTTAAGTTGAATGATCGCAAACTTGAGTATGTTGATCTAGTTGATAAATTTAAGGTAAAAGCAATTGTTTCGAGCATAATAGGTTCTGAATACATTATTCCTACAATAGCCGTTTGGGAAACACCATCAGATATTGATTGGAATGTCTTGCCTAATCAATTTGTGTTGAAGACAACTCATGGTGGCGGTGGATGTGGTGTGGTAATTTGCAAGGATAAATCAAGTTTCGACAGAAGAGAATCTATTACTCAGCTTTGGAAATCATATAATAGCAATATTTATATGAGCTATAGGGAATGGCCATATAAAAATGTAGAAAAAAAAGTGATAGCGGAGCCATTTATGGTTGACAAATTGTCCACGGACGGCGATTTGATAGATTATAAGTTCTATTGCTTTAACGGTGTTCCAAAGTACTGTCAGGTGATACGAAATAGAAGAAAACACGAGACTATTGATTTTTTTGATATGGATTGGAATTTGATGCCGTTCATTGGCCTAAATCCCAATGTGAAGAATGGAAGTGGAAACTTACCAAAACCTCAGCAATTGAATGAAATGATTGAAATATGCAAGCGACTTGGAAAGAACAAGCCGTTTACGAGAATAGATCTATATGTAATAAATAATCGAGTATATTTTGGCGAAATTACATTTTATCCGGCTTCAGGATTTGGAAGGTTTGAACCAGAAGAATGGAATATCAAACTTGGTAATATGATAACGCTATAACTTGGAAGCATTCAGAGCTTGACGTAATGATGAAAAAGTCTGTAATATTTACACAATGTAATGTGTATTTTATACTTTGGGTAATACAGCTTGCACAACGAAGTTTGCACTTGCTCCCTGATAGCATTTCAGTACTTGAATTGTTTGTGATATTGATATGGTCTTTATTTCATTTTATATATGCCAATAGGGAATATTGCAGGAATAGTTTTATTAAATGGCTAAATGTATTGTTTCTGTTATCCTTTACATATGGGATTATTAGGGTCCTTAATGGCGAGACGCTTCAGATCTCATTGGTGGATGATGGCGTAGTTGTAAAGAAAACTGCGTTTCTATTAAGCCATATGCAAAGCATTCTTCCTATTTATGCATTCTTCGTATTTGCCCAAAAGGGCCAGTTGACAAAGCAAACAATATTTTTCTACATACCAATTTTGCTTCTATTAACAATATTTCAATATAGGTATGAAGAAATGACAAGATTTGCAAATTTGATTCCTGGTTCATCTCAAGATGGCATCACGAACAATACGGGTTACAAATTCCTAGCCTTGATACCTTTATTCTTTTTGTTTAGGGAAAAACCATTCTTTCAAGTAGCCGGAATGATGATTTGCTCAATATTCATCTTGTTTTCAATGAAAAGAGGGGCGATAGTTATTTGGTTTGTGATAATGATATATTCGATGCTCTTTTATTTCTTAAAACATTCAAGCATTTGGAAGAAATTTTTATACTTTACAGTGTTTGTTATTCTGGCATATTCAATATATGAAATGGTTATTAACAATCTTGCTGATAATTTGTACTTCCAACAAAGAATTGAGGACACAATCTCAGGAGGTACTAGTGGTAGAGACTATATATACTCAAAGCTTTGGTTTCATTTCATCTATGAGACAGACATCATACATTTTTTATTTGGAAATGGAGCCGATGGCACAATACGACTAATAGGTCAGGTTGCACATAATGATTACTTGGAGATCCTTATTAACATGGGAGTGTTGGGCTTTGTAGTGTATATAGGTTTTTGGCTTTCTCTCTTTAGAAGCAGAAGAACATTGAGAGGGGGAGATGACTACTATGTGGCAACAATATTAATTCTGTTTTTGTTCCTTCGATCCTTTTTCTCAATATCCATATCAGATATGGTAGTTCCATCATGTATGTTATTAGGGTATATAACATCAGTATCAGTCAATAAGCGGTTGCCAAATTAGTGAATCTTATCGATAATATGAGAACTGTAGCAAAAACACCGTTGTCTATAGCAATTGTTACCTGGAATCGGTCGAGGCAACTTGCGAAATCAATTGAAAGCTGTATTGCGTGCAATCTGCCGGAAAATACAGAGTTCATCATCATTGATAACGCATCCACAGATGATACTGAGAAATCTGTATCTTCAATATTTGAAAAACATGACTATCATTTTTACTATGAAAGGATGGCGAATAATCTTGGCGCAGGCGAAGGACGTAATGTTGCGTTCTCTGAATGCAACGGTAAGTATGTGTATTTTATGGATGATGATGCTTACATCGATGCGGAGAAAGACCCTGATTTCTTTATCAAGGGAATATATATATTGGATAGCCATATGGATGTTATGACACTAACAACTCAAATTTACGACCTTGCGTGGAAGGCGAATAGACTGCCAGATTATGCGCCTAAAATAGATGATTCCCTATGCAAATGCTATATGGTATGTGGTGGCTCGCATTTTCTGAGAAGGAGTTTCTTCGAGGGAACTAACCCGTACTTCCCCAACAAGTATGGCTATGAAGAACTCAAACCATCATTGAGAGTGGCTGATGCTGGATATATAAATGCATACTCACCAAACCTTAGAGTTATTCATAATCCGGCAGTGAACAAATGGCAATTCAAAGAAACATCTAATACAGGCATTCTTATTAATGAGGTTGCCAATCAATTTGCTATTAAGACATCAGTATATCCCCGCCTTGCATATCCTATATGTTTGTTAGCTTATTTAATTAGGCAAAAACGCCATTTACCTCATTCTGAACTTGTTCGTTGTAATCATGTTGCTAGAGAGTTAAAGAAGACATATTATTTTGGCCCTCGTATAAGATTGAGAACGATAGTTTCCATGTATCGTGATTTTGGGTTTAAAGTATTTTAATCATGAAGATTGTTTTTCTGACAAATAGTATAGGTTTTGGTGGTGCTGAAAAGATGATGGCTTTTGTTGCAAATGGTTTGTGCAAAAAAAATCATAATGTCACTATACTCAATTTTGATTCTGTTGCTAAAGAAGTGAATACTTCTCTTCAGTCTTTTGATCCTAGAGTCAAAGTGATTTCATATTTTGGTGTGAAAGAAGGTGAGATATCTAGATTAAAGAAACTGGCGTTTGCTTTCAACAACATATCAAGAAACAATGCTGATATAATTATTGGTTTTACTGCTTTTCCTAGTTTTGTTGCTAGAATCATTGGTAGTTTAAAGGGAGTTCATTCTATAATGTCAGAAAGAGGTAACCCATTTATTACGATAGATAAAACGAATTTTCATTCACGATTAGAATTAGCAGTTGTAAATCAGTCAAAAGGAGGCGTTTTCCAAATTGCAGGCGCAAAGGAATTTTACGGAGAAAAATTACAGAAACGTGCTGTTATAATACCGAACCCGATATTTGTCAACGAACCCATTAGCACAATTCCTATTGAAAAAAGGCAAAAAACAGTGGTAAGTGTTGGACGTTTAGATAACTACCAAAAGCGTTATGATATTATGATTAAGGCCTTCGTCTTATTTGTTAAGAAATTTCCAGATTGGACATTGAAGATCTATGGAGATGGTCCTGACAAATTGAAGATTCAGAGTTGGATAATAGAAGAAAACATGTCAGGGAAAATACGTCTCATGGGAGTCACAAAGAATCCTATGAGAGACATCTGTCAAGATGGTATTTTCCTTATTACTTCTGACTTTGAAGGTATTTCCAACTCACTCTTAGAAGCCATGGCGATTGGTTTACCTTGTGTATCAACAGATAGTACTCCTGGAGGAGCACGAATGCTAATTCAAGACAGCCAAAATGGCTTGCTAACGCCAATAGGTGATCCAGAAGGAATTGCCAATGCAATGTGTAAGTTCGCTGATAATCCTCAATTTGCTCAATCTTGCGGAGAAAAGGCTAGGGATGTTATCAAAAGATTTGACGCAGAAAAAATTATTGATCGTTGGGATGAATATATCAAGTTGGTGGCAGATAAAAAATGAACACTCCTTATGAAGAATCAAAAAATAATTTTCATTGGTCCCGCTGGCGGAGGAGGTGTGCCTCAGAATGGAGCGTCAGCGAAGAACTATCATTTGATGAAATACTTCAAGGAAAAGAATATTAATGTATCATCCATCGACACCGAGAATTGGAGGAAGAATCCTTTGGTCTTGGTAAAGTTGGCTTTAATTATTCTATTCAATCAGAAGGCTAAATACATCATTGCGGCTAATAATATGAGCAGCTATCGGGTGTTGCAAATAATGTCACTATTCCCACAAAAGCGATCTGTGATATACTGGATTATTGGTGGTAGCATTGCAGACTGGATTAAAGAGGGTAAAGTAAAGGCCGAACCATTCAAACAGGTGGATTATTTCTTGGTTGAGGGTAAAAAGATGCAGAAAACATTTGCAGAGGTCGGATTCAATAATGCAATCTATGTTCCTAATTTCAAATGTATAGATTACATTCCTGAAAAACGACGAAGTAATGAGAAGAAGACACGTTTTGTGTTCTTGTCACGAATTATTCCTGAGAAAGGGTGCAATACTATCATTGATGCGGTAAAACAGCTTAATAATAAGTATTTCGATAGATTTATAGTGGATTTTTATGGCCCATTTGAGGCCGAATATGAGTCCTCGTTTAGGAATGCAATATCTGCTGTTGGCAATATATCATATAATGGATTCCTTGATCTTAGAAATCAGAAAAACTATGATCGATTGGCAGAATATGATGTTATGCTTTTCCCCACATATTGGCATGGAGAAGGGTTCCCTGGTATTGTCATAGATGCATTTGTGTCTGGTCTTCCGGTTATTGCAACAAATTGGAGTCTTAACGCAGATATTATTAAAGATGGCAGGACGGGTATTATTTTGAAGGAAAATTCTGTTGAAAGTCTAGTTCAGGCAATGATGGACATAATAGAGAATCCAAAGATGGTTGAATCGATGAGCGTGGCTTGTCAAAATGCAGCAATGGATTATGATATTAAGAATGTTGTTTCTGACAAACTCCTGAAAATGATTGGGATATGTTAGTGTTCACTGGAGATATAAATCTTACCGACTGGTACTTCAATGTAGGATTTGGCATTGGTACGAGGATCGCCAATGGCTTTGATCCTTTCCATGAGATAAAGAGAAATCCGGAAGATCTTTGGGTAGGTAACTTTGAGGGAGTTGCATCTTCCGTGAGTGCCAATAAAGGAATCTATGCTAAGGCGTTCCGTGTGTTACCGGAGACACTCAGAAATCTCCATCACATGAACTTTTATGGTTTTGCCAATAATCATGCGATGGAACATGGTTGTGATGCATATAGAGAAACTGTCAAGACATTGGAAAGTTATGGCAGTATTGTTTTTGGGATGCGTGATCGCAAGAGTGTGTTGTTTGAACATGGCGGACAGAAGTGTAGTATCACAGGCTTGTGCCTTCGTATTGAAGCCCAAAATGAGGAACCACTCTATTGGCATAATCCGGAATATAAAGTAATTGTGGCGGAATTGTCTTCACTCCCCGCCGATACTTTCAAGATTCTCTATGTACATTGGGGTAATGAATATATAAATCGCCCTTCAGCTGCTCAGAAAAAATTTGCACATTGGTTACTTGATTCAGGTTTTGACCTTATTATCGGTATGCACCCTCATGTGCTTCAAGGGTATGAAGTTTATAATGGGAAACGTGTCTATTACTCTTTGGGCAATTGTGTATTTGACATGCCAAGTGAACAGTGTAAGATTGGAGGCCTCGTTGGGCTAGATTTCGTGGATGGAAAACCAATCTATTGCGAAAAGTATTTGCAAATAGATGGTAAGTGTTGTCCTCACATTGTGGATGAAAGCACCATCCCCTCTGAATGGCGTTTTGATTTTCTTAATAAGCGACTGGAGTTGGATGATAATTCAGAAGAATACCACAACGAGATACGAAAAGGCTACCTTGTGTATCGTAATGCAAATCGTATTCAATTATTGTCTTCAGCCTTGCGGCATCCCAACTCATTCTTAAATGTACTGATGGATTTTGTAAAACGAAAACTAAATAAGTAATAATATGCATTTTATCACATCGCCGAAGAAGAAAAAATTGGTTACTCCAATACTCAAGTTAGTAACATGGTTTAATCCCAAGATGCCAGCAACAATGATCCAAATTCGTCATTTGCTGCGTATGGGGCGATTCGCCAAGCTACGTCATCCTCAAGACTTGAATGAGAAAATCTTGTGGATGACGCTTCATACTGACACTTCTGAATGGAGCCTTTTGGCAGACAAGTATGAAGTTCGAAAATATGTTAAAGAGTGCGGTTTGGAAGATACGCTGGTTAAACAATATGGATTGTATAATTCGATGGCTGAGGTCAATTTCGATAAGTTGCCCAATGCCTTCGTTTTGAAGCCCACTCATGGATCAGGTGATGTCGTTGTCGTTCGTGACAAGTCAAAAGCAGATCTTGAAAGTATCCGCATGAAGATTCAGAACGAATTGGACGAACACATTTGTACTAGTGCTGCGGAGTTGCACTATACACGCATTCTGCATAGGGTGGTGGCAGAGGAACTTCTTATAAACGATCCTGAGTCAGAGAAATATTCCTCAACTTTGATTGATTACAAGATTTGGTGTTGTAACGGCAAGGCTCAGTATATCTGGGTATGCATGAACCGTTTTGTCCGCAACAAAGATGGTGCTGAGGTTATGACCTATGATCGCAGCTGGAATGCACACCCGGAGTACTGTCGTGTTACTCCAGACTTCTCTTTGGCGGATCCTATCCCTAAGCCAGCAGGTTATGAGCACATGATTGAGGTAGCGGAAAGACTCGCCACAAAGTTCCCAATAGTGCGCGTTGACCTCTATAACCTGAACGGGAAGATTTATTTCGGCGAGATGACTTTCACGAGTTATGGCGCAATTATGGACTTCTATTCTGATGAGTTCCTAAGAAAATGTGGGAGTTTGATAAAATTGCCAAAAGCTACGAGGTGAAAAAAACTATTTTAAACGTAAAAATGCCTACTTACAGAACTAAATATACTCTTGACAAGAAGCCATTAGGGATAGGCGGTGCTGCTTGTGTTTATGGTTGTACAAGAATGACAGATGGTGAACATTTTGCCATAAAAATTCTAACAGATCGGCATGACTGTGATAAAATAGAACGCTTTAAAAGGGAAATTGATGTCGTTAAAAATATTGAGAGTAACCAAATCGATGGTGTGCTGCCGATTCTGGATGCCGACAAAGATGATTTATGGTATGTAATGCCATTGGCTAAAAGTCTAAGGCATGTCATAGATGACTTCGTAATGATGCAGAAAAACGCAAGCCCTGTGACAACTTATCAAGATGATATTTTACGACAGATTATAGGCGGTTTCATAAATTTGGCAAAAACTTTTGGGAAGATTCATTCATTAGGATATGTACACCGTGATATCAAACCAGACAATCTATATATATGGAATGACAAATATTATATTGGTGACTTTGGCATTGTTGATTTGCCCATAGATGTGGCTCTGACAAAGAAACAGGATCGATTGGGAGCTTGGACGACCATTGCCCCTGAGGTGTTGAGAGATTCGAGGATGGCAACAGATAGATCGGATGTATATTCATTGGCTAAAACGCTATGGATGTGTCTGACATTGAAATCAAAAGGGTTTGACGGTCGATATGATTACAATGCTTCTTCTATGAGTCTTCATGATGTACCACATTTGCAAAATGCTTTTCTATTGGATATTGACGAACTCCTTTACGAAGCAACACAAGAGGATTCGAATCTGCGTCCTTCGATGCTAGAATTTGCGGAGTATTTGAACGAATGGCAAAAGAGCCTATCAGATTTTGAGTTAATGAACAGAAAGGAATGGAGTTTTATTTACAAGGCTCTGTTTAGTGGAGTCTCTATGCCAATTATTGAAATAAATGATATTCGAGATATAGCAAAAATACTACACTATTTTGCACGATATACACACTTGAACTATACGATGATGCCACAGAGTGGAGGTTTGACATTAAATGATTCGAGTTTGTCTCCAGAAGAAGGGTGTATATATCTTGACTTTGGTTTTCTTTTTGTTTGCAAACCCCAAAAATTGATCTTGCGTAATTTTAATGATGATGAGACATGGAATTATGTGTTTCTGGAGCTATCTGAACTAAAACCTGTTTTGACTGATTGCGAAGAGGAAGAACTTGTGGAAGATACTCCTGCACATTATGTAGATGGCACAAATGCGGTATATGGTGTTTATGACTATGAGAGCGGTGAAAAGTTGCCAGTAGGTTGGAAGAAAGTAGTACGAGTATGCAAAGGTAATTTCTTGATAGTGGCAAAATGTGGATTCTACAACTCGATTACGTCAGCATCAGACGGAAGACATTCAAACTTTACTGAGGGTGACTTCTTTCAATATATTTCAGAAATCAGGACGGATGTTGATCGTGCAAAGATATGTGGCTATAATTTGGAATCTATTCGTCGCAAGTATTCGCATAATCCAAAATTATTATCTGGTTTTATCGAAAATGAAATTGACGATGCCAAACAAGATAAATGTGAGTGTAATGAGCATTGGGAAGATCTGAGTTTTGCGGATTTGCTGGATGATGTGGGTGATGGCTATGCAAAATATCATTTCACGTTTGATCCCCATACATGTCACAGCCATTTTGATTTTTACAACGACTTGTATTTGTGTAAAGATGGAAAGATAAGAGAATTGGATGAAAATAATGATGGGATTTTTTATGCTTATGACAGGAAGAAAGCGCTATTGTTATTGGAACGGATAAACAAAAGACTATTTGATAGATGCAATCCTAAAGTTGTAAGAGATCCATTATTTGAGCCATGGGCAAATGTTCATTGCCAGATATGGAAAACTCCAACACACCTTTTTACATACAGAGAACTAAACAATGCAATCCTTTCTGCTGACGACAGAAAGGATAATGTTGTATGTATTGATGAAGATGGATATATAGTGGTGTCAAGTGATGAAGATTATCATATATACCCTGTATCATATGCACGATTTGGCGCATACAAAAACTATGTTGGCCCTTATAGCAAGGATACTGCGAAATATATAGTAAAAGATTTACGCTCATTATTTCTGCAATACTTGAAAACAGGAATAGAAGCGAGATATTCAGAGGATGAAGATGGTAGGGATATCAAAGACATTGTAGAAGAAACGAAGAAATTATTAGCTGAAATGAAGAGGTAACTTATTGCCTATTGTAGATTGAAGATATGCAAGATTACGGATTGGTTTCGATAGTCATGCCCACATGGCATTGCGCTGAATTTATTAGTGAGTCGATATTAAGTGTTTTTACGCAAACCTATCAGAATTGGGAATTGCTTATACAAGATGATTGCTCGAAAGATAATACCCTTGAGGTTATCAAGCCGTTTATTGATGAAGACAAACGCATAAAGTATGAATGTAATCTTCAAAATTCGGGAGCGGCTATCACTCGCAACAATGCGCTAAAAAGGGCTAATGGTAAGTGGATTGCCTTTCTCGATTCTGATGATCTGTGGGAACCGACTAAATTAGAGAAGCAGCTAATGTTTATGGTGGAGAATGGCTACAAGTTTTCTTATACGAGTTATCAAGAAATTGATGAAGAATCGCATGAGACAGGAATTGTGATATGTGGCCCAAAACATATCAGCAAGTTAGGCATGTTCGCATTTTGCTGGCCGGGATGCCTGACTGTGATGTATGACCGTGATGCGGTAGGACTTGTGCAGATTGCAGATATCAAAAAGAATAATGACTATGCTATGTGGTTAAAAGTGTGCCAGAAAGCTGATTGCTACTTATTGGATGAGGTGCTGGCAAAGTACCGTAGGGGCAGAGTGGGAAGTATCTCCACGCATGGATATTCCATAATGATTCGTTGGCACTATAAGCTATGGCACGATGCTATGAATATGAATGTAGTGGCAAGTGTGTTCTGGACAGTCGTTAATCTGGTATGTGGGGGGTATAAGAAGGTATTCTTTATTAGCAGAATAGGCAAAAGGCTGTAAAAACGTTCGTTATATTGGTTGAAAAATTGTACTTTTGCAACAAACATAGAGATTGCATTATGATAGACAGTGTCGAGATCAATAATTTCCGTGGGATTCGTCACGGTAAGATCGATGGATTGTCACGGGTGAATCTTTTCTTTGGAAAGAACAACTGTGGCAAGTCATCGTTGCTAGAGGCTATCTTTCTTGTATGCGGGCAGTCCAATCCTCTTTTGCCAGCTTCCATAAACGCAATGAGGGCCTATAAGCGCTTGGAAGAAAGCGATATCCATTATTTTTTCTATCGAATGGATTCATCGCGAGAAATTCAAATTGCGACTTCAGGCTCTCAGGAGCGTCATCTTGCCATTACCAGTTTTCGTGAGGCTGCCACTGACACAAATAGCGTTTCGACTGAACTCCCCTTTCATTACGGTCTGCTAATGAAATATAATACTAATGAAGGAGAATATTCTTCTGACGTTCTGTATGATGTTGGCGGCTCAAATCAATTAAAGCAGACGACACGTATCGATAACAGATACACTGAAAAACTAAGGTGCGTTTACCTCAGTCCTCGTTATGACTCGAATGCTTCCGTTGAGGGACTGCATAATATTATCTTGAATAAAGATGAAGACTTCCTTGTAGAAGCCTTGCGTGTTTTGGAGCCTAATGCAAAGAGTCCCGTCTTTATGGATAACATTATGTTCGTTGATGTTGGTTTGCCACAACGCATTCCTATCAATTTGATGGGTGATGGCATCAGAAAGATAGTTTCTTTCCTTACCAGTATCTATCAGTGCAAAGGTGGAGTGGTGTTGATTGACGAACTCAGCAATGGGTTTCATTATTCGGTCATGAAGCCTATGTGGGATGTTGTGATCCGGGCTGCCATCAAGAATGATGTGCAGATATTTGCTACCACACATGACGAGGATTCCATTAAGGGATTTCAGGAGGCGTTACAGAATGCCAAGGATAGCGGTGCCGAAGATGTCGCTGTTGCGTTTAAGCTTCAGCGAATAGCCGAAGATGAATTGAAATCATACCGTTATTCTGTAAATCAACTTGGCTATGCCATGGAACAGGAGATAGAGATAAGATAGGAGGGCATGGAATGGTGAACATTTTTATAGAGGCGAAAAATACTAAGACTCCAGAGGCGGAGTTTCTTACAGCCATACTTAACCATTTGGGCATTCCTGTGGATGCATATTCTCTGAAACCAACTAATGGTTACATCAATCTGATGGATTCTGATAATGCCGCAAACATCAATGCAATGCGTGTTAATACCGATGTCGGTGAAAAGAATTTAGTTGTGTTCGATGCTGATAGTGGCAATAATAACGGAGGTCTTGAGAAACGCCGAGATCAGTTGCTAAAGAAAAAAGAAGAATTGGGTTTGGAGTTTGAACTGTTCCTTTGGCCAGATAACAGCAGTGATGGAGATGTGGAGATTCTTATGGAGAGTATCGCACGCAAAGACTTGTATCCTGAGTTCTTTGACTGCTTCGGTAAGTACGAATGCTGCATTTCACGGCGAAAAGATGATGATGGCAAGCAATTTTACAGTACCCCTAACCGTAAAGGAAAGTTGCATACCTATTTCACCTCGCTTCCCATATCCAAGACGAAGAAGGATAAAGTTGGAAGTGGAGCATGGCAGTGGAGCAATCCGGAAATATGGAATCTTGATTCGGACTCATTGACGCCGATTAAGGAATTTCTTAAAATACATCTGCTTTAATGGATAAGAACAAATGGACAGCGGAAGCGGTTAGTGACGCAGTTCTGAGGAATAATGATTATCTGGAGATAGTTGTCAGCAATTATCTCATGACTTTTATTGAGCGGCTTGAGGAATACGACATCAATCTACAGGACATTACCAATGTTGACCAACTGTACCAAAAGGTTCAGGAGGGAATCGAAAAAATGGAGCCTATGCGGAAAGAATTCCTTTCTGTAGTTGAGATATTCGTCCCAAGCAAACATCCGTTTCTAAAACGATATCTGCCAGTTTTTTTAGAAAAGTTGCTGAACTTTTACGAGGAACATGGCATAAACCTTTACACTGGTACAAGCACTGACCTCCTGCGCAATGACCATTACCGCTTCTTCAATCAGTTTCTGTTGATCTCGCTTACCGCCATGCTTGTCGAGTATCGCTGTTTTGATGCATTACAGGCGATACTTCGTTCTAAGTATGTTGTATATTACAATGATTATCGCATGGCACGAGAGGTGAATTTCATGCGTTTCCGTGAGTATAACTACACTCTGAATGAGTTCTTGAACACTAACCAGCCTAAACGGCTAAGCGTAACAGCGGACTACATGTACAAATATGCTAGTGTGGGTTTTGAGAAACTAATCAAGGCGGATATCCTGCTTTATTACATGTCCCTGTGGAATTCCTCCAAAGAGATGTTGGATCCTTTTTGGTATCCTGAACTAAGCGTTTACAACCGCAATAAGTCTGTCTTACCCAACTTGGTGTCAAAGAAATATTTCGATGATACGAAAGTTTTGTTTGGAGTGGACACCGTCAAGCAGTTTAAAGATTTGCTTGATAATACCGATGATAGTTTGCAACACAATGCTTTGTACAGAGTGCCTCAATTGAAAGATGGGTTGATGTACAATGCGGTGGCAAGTGAGGAGTGATTCCATAATTGTTAGTTTGTGATGCTATTAGGCTAGAAGGATCTACAATACTTGAGCGATGCCGTGACGATGTCGCTTTTGGGGACTAGATGTAATAATCTGAAATAATGATACTTAAATGGATTTTTGATAGGGTGGTGGCCTTGTTGGGCTTGCTCGTTTTGTGGCCGGTATTGGTGGTCGTGGCAATTATGGTGAAAGTGAAGATGCCTGGCGGGCCTGCGTTCTTCGTGCAGAAACGTGTGGGCAAGGATGGCAAACTCTTTAATTGTCATAAGTTTAGGACGATGACGGTCAAACATAATGATTCGACGGTTTCTGTCGCAGGTGATTCGCGGATTACTCCGTTCGGAGCTGTTCTGCGTCATTATAAATTGGATGAGCTTCCTGGATTGTGGGATGTATTGATAGGCAACATGTCTTTCGTGGGCCCTCGACCGGACGTTCCTGGTTATGCTGACAAACTCGTTGGTGATGACAGGGATGTGCTGAAGCTTCGTCCGGGCATTACTGGTCCGGCGACATTGAAATATCGACTCGAAGACGAGATGATTTCCGAGTATGTGGCGAAGAAGCAGGCTGAAGGAGACTCCCGGTCAATGCAGGAGATTGCAACGGAGTACAATGATACTGTAATTTATCCGGACAAGGTGCGGCTTAACTGCTATTATTACAGGCACTATTCATTCATCAAGGATATCGAGATGATTTTCGCGACAGTGCTGCATTTCAAGGTAAAGTTCGCCGGTGAGGAAGTGTAGATCCGAGTATTTAAGTAGCTGATTTTAAAAATTCTAAAATAAATAATACTATGTCAGAGGGAAGAAAAACAATTTACCTTTGTCTGGCGCATATGTCAGAAGAGGGCTGGGAACAGAAATATGTCAAAGAAGCGTTTGACACAAATTGGGTGGTGCCGATGGGCCCGAATGTGAATGCTTTCGAGAAGGATTTGGAGGCGTTCGTGAATAGCAAAACCAATGAGACTGAGCCGCTTGACAGGAAGGTGGTATGCTTGTCTGCCGGCACGGCTGCAGTTCATCTCGCTCTCTTGGCTTGCGGAGTGGGCCCAGGTGACGAGGTTTGTGTACAGTCTTTCACATTCTGCGCATCTTCTCATCCGATAACCTATCTCGGCGCAAAACCGGTGTTTATCGGTTCGGAGCCGGAGACGTGGAATATGGATCCTGCGCTTCTTGAGAAGGCAATCATTGACAGAAAAGAAAAAACGGGCAAATATCCGAAGGCGATTGTCCCGGTGGCTCTCTATGGTATGCCGTACAAGATTGACGAGATCAAGGCTATTGCCGACAAATACGGTATTCCGGTTGTCGAGGATGCCGCTGAGGGCATGGGTTCGCGCTTCAACGGCCAGGTGCTCGGAACTTTCGGCAAATACGGCGTGCTGTCGTTCAACGGCAACAAGATGATCACGACTTCCGGCGGTGGCGCTCTTGTCTGCCGCAATGCCGAGGATGCCAATGAGGTAATGTGGTATGCCACTCAGGCTCGTGACGCCTATCCTTACTACCAGCATACTGCCATCGGCTACAACTACCGAATGTCCAATGTTTGTGCGGGTATCGGCCGTGGTCAGATGACTGTCCTCGATGCCCACATCGCTCACCATCGTCATGTGCAGAAGCTTTACGAGGAACTGCTGGCCGATGTTCCGGGCGTACATATTCATAAGCAGCCTGAGGATCCGCGTTATGATGCGAATTTCTGGCTTTGTGCTGCGACGTTGGACCCGGAGGTTCATGTTCAGGGTCAGGAAAATGCCTACAAGGAGGTGATCAAGACCGCAGTGGGCGGAGCTGCAGGTGTGATTCACGCCGTAGATTGTGCTACGACCGATTGTCAGCCGAACGAAAATGTGGAGGCTCTCCGCGTGTTCATGCTCGCCAAGAAAATCGAGTGCCGTCCTGTCTGGAAGCCAATGCACAAGCAACCGGTTTACGCAGGCGCCACAGCATACACCAACGACGTGGAAACCGCTCTCTTCAAGATAGGCTTCTGTCTCCCTGCCGGCCCATACGTAACCGACGAAGATGTCCGCTACATTGTCGATAGCATCAAAGAGGCGATTCGGTAGGGGATGTAACGGCTCAGAGTCCTGCAGACAGTTTCGATTTACCGTAGAATGTATCCAGATGGTCATAGGCTATCTGGATATATTCGTTTTTGAAGAGTTTGTCCTTGCGTTCCGACCACGTTTAGGCTATCGGCTTTAGGCATGGGCGCTTAACTTCGCCCCGTCAGGCAGAGTGGGAACCCTCTCGATGTACCGTGATGTCATGCGTCCATATCCTCACCCACGATCAACGGAAGCCCTTGAGGGCTTCGCCGCTTATCGCGGCTGTCAGGCCGGGTGCTATTATGCGGAGGCGTTCGAGAAGGACGGTTATTCGGGCTGGAGCTAATGGCTGAAGAAGAACGGGATAACAGAGTGCGCATGCAATGCCCATGCCCGTCGGGAGTTCGAGGAGTCGAAAGCGGAGGACCCGTTGCCGTCGAGGGTCGGATTGGGGTTCTACACGTTGTTGAACATGGTTGAGCGGTATATCAAGGCTGAGGGGGTGACCGGAAAGCGCAAGAAGGACATCCGGATGGATCTGGAGAAGCCGATATGGACGGCCTTCGTGTCGTGGGCCACAGCCGAATATGACCGGCATCCGAAGGGAAGCGCGATATCTGGAGCGCTGGGTTATCTGCTGAAGCGGAGAAAGGAGCTGATGGCGTATCTGAAGATCCCGATGATGCCGATAGAAAACAACGCGTGTGAGCGCGGGTTCAAGCCGCTGGTGAAGGGCAGGAAGACATCCCTGTTCTTCCAGAACCTCATGGGCGCATGGCGCGCGTCGATGATGTACAGCTTCTTTGAGACGTGCGCGATGAATCACCTGAATCCTCAGCAGTGGTTGACGTATGTGCTGAACAACATCAAGACCACGCCGGAAGACCAGTTGCCGAACCTGCTGCCTCAGAACTTTGACAAGAGTCTTCTGAAACTTGTCTAAACAAAAGAAAAACGAATCAGAAAAAATACGGCGAAAGCCTTAAAGGATAGACTGTGCCACGCGGCCTTGGTGTTGCTTTGTCAATATGGGTGTGTGGGGACGGTTACGGTGAAAGCCTCGCGTCATCCTCGGTTTATGGCCAGGACAGGGGCACCTGAGTAGTTACAAATACATACGTCCTATATCATTGTGACAACAAAATTGGTAATATATGCCTATGCTACTAAAAGAGATAAAAGACAGAATTCTGAAAATAGTCTATGATAGTGCGGAGCATACTCAGTTGAGTATTGATGATTTTGCGAAAGAAATACCAGAAGCGACCAAGGATCAACTTGTCAAAGCAGGTGATTCTTTGAATCAATCCTCTATGTTTGCCACGTATATCCCGTATATTGGTGGTAGGTTTATTGTTATTGGTTTATCGGCAAAAGGAACTGAATATGTGGAAGAATATCTTTTATCGAAGCAAGAAAAGTTAGTTGACAGTTTGTCAGATACTGATAAATCAATAAAATCTGGGGCCAAATTTGAAATAGATTTTGGAGATGACGATGCCCTTTTGAGTTCTAAGGAAAATATTGATGAAAAAAAGGAGACTTCTTCAACGTACAGTCGAGAATTATTCAAACCTACGGCTAATTCTGATATTCAGAAAGATGCGGATGTTAAGTAAATGTTAAAAAATAACCTGCTTCATTTTGGGGGCTCTCTTATGCGGCC
>ERZ1026882.471-NODE-471-length-22194-cov-5.252676_pt1 | contig 22194 bp, 15 predicted proteins | sample MGYA00380171_ERZ1026882 | MGnify/ENA primary metagenome ERZ1026882 (study PRJEB33269, sample SAMEA4719807) | human gut metagenome | biome: human-associated habitat; feature: organic feature; material: feces | place: Cameroon | collected 2013-10 ...
TATTCCTGAACATGAAGGTTATGGACGGACTGGTTATGAAGATGGACCAGTTCGGCGGGGTGCAGACATTGGTGACGCTTGCTGAAGGCACGGATCCGGATGAGGTCGCTGCAAAACTTCTTGACAAATATTGCGGATATTGGGACTGGTTCGACCGTGACGCATCCAACGGCGGCTTCCTGTACGGTTCTTCGCTCACTCGTCTCGACAGGATTTATTTCTGTGATCGGGATGTATTCAACCCTTTTCGCAAAGGGGACAAAAGGACAGTCGAGGTGCTTCTTGCCGTCGCGTTTGTGCTGCTCATCTCCGCCATATTCAACTACATCAACCTCACCGTGGCACAGACTGGCAAGCGTTCCAAAGAAATGGCAACGCGGCGCCTTCTCGGAGAGTCGCAGAGCGGGATTGTACGTCGCTACATCGGCGAGTCATTCCTGTTCACAGCCGGTTGCTTCGTTCTCGGCTGCGTGATAGCCGTCTGCTTTCGTCCCTGGATGGCAAGGCTGCTCACGACGGAGATTGTCCTGCGTCCGGACTTGCCGGCGGTGTTGTGCACCGTTCTGCTTCTCTGCGTCATTTCTCTGATTTCCGGACTCTTGCCGGCTGCGATGGTGTCGCGTTTCAAGCCGATTGACGTTGTGAAAGGAGATTTCCGCTTCCGCAGCAAGATGGTGTTCAGCAAGGTTTTCATTGTCTGCCAAAATGTTCTCAGTACCGCCATGATTGCCGTTGCGCTGACGATGACCCTCCAGATGCGTCATCTTGTCACCCTGCCGACGGGCTACAACACAAATGACATGATTAATTTGAGCACATGGTCGCTCGGATTCAGGAATATGGATGCTCAGAACGAGCTTGCCCGCCGTCTCCGTGCCCTTCCTCAGGTGGAGGCTGTCGGAATGACCGTGCAGGCTCCGTTTGCATGCGGAAGCAATGGCGTGCATATCGAGAATGAAAAGATGTCGTGGCTGAAGGTTTCGCAACTTGATTCCACGAGTTTCCGCCTTCTCGGATTCCAGGTTCTGGAAAAATATTCCGAGCCTCTGGAGGGGACGTATTGGTTTACGCAGGAGGCGAAGAGGCGCTATGGTGTGTCTGAGAAAAACAGGACTGTGGGAAAGTGTGACGACGGTACTCCGGAATATGAATGTTGCGGAATCATCGCAGACTACCGGGCCAACGATGCCCTGAGCCGCCCGATGGAGGATAGCCACAATGCCGTGATGAACAGGACATCGCTGTGCTCGCGTATGATTGTGAAGGTCACTGGAGATCGCAAGGAGGCGTTCATGGCCGTTTCGGATGTATGGCGAGGTGTTGCGGTGGATTATCTCGGTGTTCCTAAGGCCGCGGATATGAACTATGTAGATGACTTTCTGAACAGTGCCCTCACCGGGACACGTAACACAATGTCGCTCGTGAACACGTTTATGATTCTGGCAATCTTGATTTCGGCTCTCGGTCTGTTCGCAATGTCGGTCTATTACACCGACCAGCAGTCCCGTCAAATTGCCCTCCGCAAGATTTTCGGCTCCGATGTTCGTACAGCCGCGTGGACTCTCTCGAAGGATTTCATTATGATGGCAGTAGTTGCCGTAGTCATCGCCGCCCCTATCTGCGTCTGGGCCATGCGCTACTATCTCAGCGATTTCTACAATGCCATACCGTTTCCTTGGTGGGTCATCCCAGTTGCCGCCCTCTTGACCCTCCTCATCGCTGCCGTGTCAATTTTCGGGCAGACCTGGAAGTCGGCTGCGGCGAATCCGGTCGATAAGTTGAAGACTGAATAAGCTACTTTTACAGTATAGAAAGAAATTTATTGAAATTTTGGGGAGAGATAATAGAGTTTGGCACAGTAGTTGCAAAATCTTTTGCTCGGTTATTAGTTTTAGTGTTATTAATTATGTGGTTAGTATGAGGTGTCCTCGCGGGAGCGACGACAGCTCATTTTTTATATACACACCCGTGTATATAAAAAATGAGCTCGGACTCGGAGAGTCCGGACTTTCTAACCCCAGTCGGCGGAGCCGACAGCCCCTATTAGGGGCATGCGCCCTCCACTTCGTTGCGGTCGGCGACTCCATTCCTCCGTTACACTCCGTCACTGCGTCGCGGCGGCTCTTGCCGCCTTGTCTAAGTACTAATTTTTGCAAAAAAAATGAGCTCGGACTCTTTGAGTCCGTGACCTTCCAACCCCAGTCAATTTACTTATAGAATAATGGTGAAAACGGTGGATTCGGGAGTGCTGGAGGCGAGTTTGATTGTGCCTCCGTTAAGACGGAGCATCTGGCGGGAGAGGCTTAGGCCGACTCCGGTGCCGGCGTTGCCTTTGGTCGTGAAGAACGGGACGAAAAGCTGCTCCTGACTCGATTCGCTGAGAGGCTCGCCGTCGTTGGAGACATTGATGAGTGTGCGGTCGCGCTTGTCGATGGAAGCCGTGATGGTGACGTTCCGCGCCCCGGCTTGAACTGCATTTTTCACGATATTGTTGATGACCTGCGAAATCTGTCCCTGGTCGGCGTAGAGAATTATGTCGTCGGAAAGCTCATTATAACATACATTTACAGACGGCCAGTTTGTTCTGGCTATGTTCATGGCGTCGGTCGCCACTTCCTTGAAGTAGAATGCCTTGCGGACAGGAGCTGCAATGTGTGTAAGGGAGCGGTAGGACTGGATGAAGTTGAGCAGACCTTCGGACGACGAAGCTATGGTGCCGAGTGCTGAACTGATGTCGTCCTCGCTGTAGTCCGGCAGGTTTTGCGAGAGTGCCGAGCTGAGAGAGGCAATCGGCGTGATGGTGTTCATGATTTCGTGCGTCATAACCCTGATGAGTCGTGTCCATGACTCCGTTTCATTGTCCTCCATTTCCCTGGTTATGTCGTTGAAGGTCACGATTCTGACCTCAGCCGAATGTAGCCTTGAGGTGCATGCGCTCACTGAAAGTTGAACCGTTCCTCTTTCTGACTGGACAGCCGCATGAATCTCCGAACCGTCCGCATTTCTGAATGCTTCAGCAAGTTCAGTTGATATGCGCTCGACTTGCCTCAAGTTCGAGATGTCCGCCATTCCGAGCAGCCCTCGGGCGATGGCGTTGCAGTAGTCTACCTTGTCTCCATCGAGGACAATGACCCCGCTTTGGACATGGTCCAGCATTTGGGCGAAGTAGCGGTCACGCTCGCGGATGTCATCCTTTTCTGCTTCGAAAATGGAATGCAGACGGTTCAGCGAGCGGTTCAACTGTCGGTTGCCGTGTCCGTCCTCCGAGTAGCGGAACGCCGATTCCCCACTGCCGAGCGCATCGGACATGAAGTCTATCTTATTGATAATCTTTCTCGTGGTGACGGCCTTTGTGATTATGACCGCGAGCAATACGACTGCAATGACAGCCACTGCGAGGCCTGTTGTGAGCAGTCTGTCACCGGACATGGCAAGCAACACTGCCTCCGCTGACGTCGTTGTGACGAGCACCGTCATATATTCCGCAAACAGCCACGTCATCATATCCCGTATTTCTTTAGTTTGGCATATAGCGTAGGGCGGCTGATATTCAGAGACTTGGCGACGAGGGATATGTTTCCGCCAAACCGGCTCATCGCGGCGCGGATGGTCTTTTCCTCGACGCTCTCCATCGTGTCGGCGGCGGATATTTCGGTGTCCGTCACATTCCCGCCTGTGCTCTCAAGCCCGAGGTCCCCGATGGTTTCCCCGTCCGCAAGAATAACAGCCTTTTCGATGCAGTTGCGCAGCTCGCGGATATTTCCCGGCCATGCGTAGCTCTCCATCTCTGCGACTGCGGCGGGCGAAAATCCCGTCACATCTCGTCCATATTTTCCCGCAAACTCCTCGAGGAACTGCCCGGCAAGCGGCACAATTGCGTCCGGCCGCCTTCTCAACGGTGGCAGTTCGAGGCTGATAGTGTTGAGACGGTAGTAGAGGTCCTCGCGGAACAGCCCGTCGCGCACGAGGGCGGGTACATCAGCGTTTGTCGCGCAGATGAGACGGATGTCAACCGGGATGCTCTTGGTGTCGCCGACTCTTGTCACGCTGCGGCTCTGGAGCACTCGAAGCAGCTTTGCCTGCGACTGCTGCGGGATGTTGGCAATCTCATCGAGAAAGAGCGTCCCACCGTTTGCCTGCTCAAACTTTCCTGCATGGTCGGACTTTGCGTCGGTGAAAGCGCCCTTGACGTGCCCGAACAGCTCGCTCTCGAAAAGTGTCTCGGTGATTGCCCCGGCATCCACGCAGACCATCGGCCCGGCGGAGCGTCCTGAAAGCGAGTGAATCTCATGGGCCAGCACATCCTTTCCGGTTCCGTTTTCCCCTGTAATCAGCACAGTGGCGTCCGTCGCCGCGATTTTCTCTACGTTGCTTCGGAGCCTCTGCATCACCACGCTCTCGCCCCAGAACATCTTCGGCCCCTCGTCAGCCGCTTTAACCTTTGGCGCAGCCTTTTTCTTGTCCCGTATTCCCGTAAGCGTTTCAATCAGTTTCGCGTTCTCCCACGGCTTTACGATAAAGTCCTCCGCTCCGCGCTTCATCCCTTCCACCGCGAGTGCGATGTCCGCATAAGCCGTGAACAGCACCACAGCCTGCTCCGGCCACCGTGCCTTTATCTCCGACAGCCAGAAAAGTCCCTCGTTCCCGGTGTTGATGTCCGTCTTGAAGTTCATGTCCAGCAGAATCACGTCCGGTCTCAGACTCTCCACCGTCCGCATCAGCGACACCGGCGAAGGCAGCGTCTCCACCCGTTCGAAGCACCCTCCCAACAGTATCTTCAGCGCTTCCCGGATCCCCTGATTGTCATCGACAACCAATATTTTCCCCTTTTTCAACATAATAACCCGCAATTTACTCTCATTTCACCGAATATCCAAAAATCTCGTAACGTATTGCCCTGATCTCAGGTCACGAGTTTTTAATAGCGCAAAAAAACCTCCGTCCAAGTCACATGGGCGGAGGCTTATCGTATCAAATGGTATTATATATGTTTAACTAAACAGTTACACATTTAATCAAAGAGCATACCAAACTCAATCGAAGCCCCTCAAATGACGATTTTTAAGTTTTGCCTGCTAAAGCCGCTTGGCGTAAAAGTCGCATAAAAGGATGGGATGCAAGGCGCAGGTTGAAGATGAAAGCGCAGCAACCTGATGGTTGTGAGCATTTCATCGAGACCTGCAACGCAGCAGACCGCCTTTTATGCGGCTTTTACTCTGACTTCAACTGTTCCACAGGATTGCTTGTCGCCGCCCTCCAACTGCGCAGCGTCACGATGAGAACTGTGATGACGAGCACCGCCAGCAGAGCCGCTGCGAACATCCACCAATAGATAGTAGTGTGGTAGGCGAAGCCCTCGAAATAGAGCCGGACAATCAGCCAGCTCGCCGGTGCGGCCACTGCAAACGACATAAGCACGATGACTATGAACTTGAGGTTGAGCATCTTGAGAATGTCTGCCACGCTTGCCCCGTGAACTCTGCGCACCGCAATTTCGCGGCTCCTGTGCTGGGTTTCGAAGAGCACGAGTCCGAAGACTCCCATGAGTGAGATGATGATTGCAATCAGCGTGAAAAGGCCTATCATCTGCGCGAGCTGGTTCTCCCTGCTGTACTGCGCTCCGAGTTCCTTGTCGAAGAAATCCACCCCATAGGTCTCCGGGTCGGTGTCCGGACGCATTTCGGCGACAGTTTTGTTCACGAAGCGCATCACTTCGCCAGGATTGGCTCCCGGGGCAGTCCTGATGTAGATGTGTCTAAGACCGCTTCTCCAACTGTGCTCCTTTCCGAATACATAGAAGGCAAATGGCGCGCGGCCATACTGCAACGGCTTGAAATTGAAATCCTTGCAGAATCCGACGACTTCCGTGTTGTCCTGATGTCCGGGGCCAGGGGTCACAAGGTCGATGTTGAACTCCTTGCGTGCCTGCTCGTTGAAAATCATAGAGCTGCTCTCCGAAATCTCATCCGACTCCGAAAAGTCACGTCCCTCCACGATGTCTATTCCCATGAACCTGAGGAAATTATACGCGACCGGATAGCACTGGAAATTGATGCCCTCACCTTTGTAGTCGCGTCCCCAACCCATTCTTGAGGTGCTGACAATGCGCCCGTCCGCCCAGGTGATGTCCACGATCTGAGGGTTGCTCCGGAGCCTGTCTTCGAAGGCACGGTTCTGCTCGCCGTACCAGCAGAGCCCGTAGGGGATGTTACCCGTGAGAAGGTTTGACTTGTTGAAGCCCATGTCGTAGTTCATCATATAGCTGTGCTGCAGGCGGATGAATCCCGCGCAGACAATTAGCGCAATTGAAATTGCGAACTGGAAGCCTATCAGGATGTTACGTAGTCTCCTCCCTGCCACCGACCCGCCGAATGAGCCCTTAAGCACGAGCGCCGGCTGGAACGATGTGATGTAGAGCGCCGGATAGACGCTGCCTCCGATCGCTGCTGCCAGTGCCACTGTAATCGTGAGAACGAACACCGCGATGTTTTTTCCGACGCCGACGGGGGAACCGAGAATGTCGGATAGCGGGCTTGCCGCAAATGCATAGACCAAAAGTGCCGCGAGGACGAGGGATATGAGTACGAGCCCGACGGACTCTCCTATGAAATTGAGAACCAGCGAACTGCGTGAAACTCCGAAAATCTTGTAGGTATTGACCGACCTCAGACGGGCCGGAACGAGAGCGAAGAAAAAGTTTATGAAATTGATGAGCGCAATCAGGATTATGAGTATGGCCACCGCGAGCATCGTGATGTCCGTCGTCCTGTTGCCGAAGCCTCCTGGCTTGCCGTCGAGAATTTTCGTGTAGTATATTTCTTGGAGAGATACTAATTTGACGTTGAATCCGTTGAGGATCTCATCCATTTCGGCGATGTCCTCCGCTGACGAAGACTCGTCAATCCCGTAGAGCTTGCGGATATAGTCCTTCACCACAACGTCGGAACTTTTCTCGAACGCCTCTTTCTGCGACGCGTCGTGGAGTTTCACGGTATATGTATAAGACCACTCAGACCTGCTGTCGATACTGCTGTCTCCTATGTCGGTGATGGCGTTCACAAGCCCGAGGTCTGAGTTTTCCTGAAAGTCACGGAACAGCGCGACAATTTCCATCGCGTCAGCCTCTCCTTCGGGGTCTCTCCATGAAATGCGGTCACCGATTTCGAGCCCGTTTTTCCTTGCAAACGATTCGCTGACGGCAAGAGTCCGTGGCATTGAAAGTTCCTCAAGTGAACCTTCCGCGGCCTCAAAACTCATCGCCTTGATGCCACCGGCGGAGTATTCCATAGCGTTCAGGTGCAGTTTCCTCGCGACTCCATCCTTCCGCGTCCAGCATATTGCCTGCTCTCCGTCGTACATCTGGAACACTCCTCCGCATTCCACTTCAGCAGCCCCGTTTACCAGTGTCTCGCCGAGCGGACGGCATATCCATGTGCTGTATTTTCCGGGCGAATATTGCGACGGCAGAGAAATCACGAATGTGCGCTCCGCGTCCTTGAGCCGCTGATTATATCCGAAGTCCCGGCTCACCTGCGTCATAATCACGTAAAAAGCCCCGAACGCCACCGCCATTCCGATGACATTCAGCAGGCTCGACGCCTTGTACCGCCGCAGGGTATTTATAAAATTGTGAAATATATATCGCATCGTAAAGATTTTTTCTGTCATTATTCGAGATGACAGTTGTTATAACCGCTTGGCGTAAAAGTCGCATAAAAGGATGGGATGCAAGGCGCAGGGTGAAGATGAAAGCGCAGCAACCTGATGGTTGTGAGCATTTCATCAAGACCTGCAACGCAGCAGACCGCCTTTTAGGCGACTTTTACAACTCATTCTTTACATCGCTCACGATATGCCCGTCAAAGAGGTCAATCGTTCGCTGAGCCATCGCCGCGTCCTTCTGTGAGTGGGTCACCATCACAATGGTAGTTCCCTCGCGGTTAAGCTCGCTGAGGAGATCCATCACCTCCTTGCCGTTCTTCGAGTCGAGGTTACCGGTAGGCTCGTCGGCCAGAATCAATTTAGGCGAGGCTACCACCGCACGGGCAATCGCCACTCTCTGCTGCTGTCCTCCTGAGAGCTGCTGCGGGAAATGCTTTGCCCTGTGGCTGATGTTCATCCGTGCCATCACGGCCTCCACTTTCTCCTTTCTTTCCGCGGCCGAGAAGTTCATGTAGCGCAGCGGCAGCTCGATGTTTTCATAGACGTTCAACTCATCAATCAGGTTGAAGCTCTGAAACACAAATCCTATGTTTCCTTTGCGGAACTTCGTCCTCTCCTTCTCCTTTAGTTGTGCAACCTCCTGACCGAGCAGCTGATAGCTTCCTGAAGTGGGGTTGTCAAGGAGTCCCAGGATGTTGAGCAGCGTCGATTTTCCGCATCCGGAAGGCCCCATAATCGCCACGAACTCTCCGTCCTCAATTTCAAATGAAACATTGTCGAGAGCCACCGTCTCAATTTCCTCGGTCCTGAAGACCTTGCAAATGTCTGTAATCTTAATCATAATCGTATAATTTTGTTTTTTTTATTATTCTGTTTTGATGCTCTCGGCCGGATTGCGGTTCGCAACAATCTGCACATAAACATCCGAAACGATGGTGACAATGCCGAGCACACTGATGAAAGTCACTGCAAACACCCACCACGGAAGCCCCGCCTGAATACTGAACTGTTGTTCCCACCGTGCCGCCACAATCCCGGCAAGGACGCATCCGACGGCTACTGACGGCCCCGCAATCCACATTACATCCCTGATGAACATCTCCCGAATCTGCGAGAACTGAGCCCCGTTCACCCTCCGTACCGCAATTTCCTTTGCGTGGCGGCGCACCTCATCAATCGTATATCCCACAAGACCCAGAAGGGCGATAATCAGCGATACAAGCCCTCCGACGAGCACCGCGTTTCTCGTATTCCTCGTGTCCGACAGATTCTCAAGGGCGGCCGTGCCGCATGGAACGATTTTGCTCGCCTGTCCCGGCAGAATTTCATTTACCACTGCCTGCGTATCCTCCAGCGTCTCGGGGGAAATCTTATGATACTTCACGAAAATGAACTTGAAAAAATTGGTGTATTGCTGTGGGTCACAGTAGAATACGACCATCGGTCTGGTTGAGTAGAAACTATCCTCAAGACTGAACGACCCTTGGTTTATGGGTTTGAACACTCCGCAAATCCTCTTCAGCCCATCCTCGTGACCCGTAATCTCGACATCTCTTCCGAGCACCTCATCCCAGCCGGCAGTATTCTTCATCTTCTCCACGAACCTCTCGTCCACAAGGATTTCTCTGCCCGAGGCAAGCGTCTCATCAAAATTGCGCCCTTCAAGAATCTCCACACCGAGGACATTGAGCCAGTGCTCATCAACATAATAGGCATCCCTGACGTTGAACAGTTGCCTGTCCTCTCCCGGTACCGAAATATTGTTGCCGGAATAGCCGTCAAAAGGATTCTGGTAGGCGAAAGCCGCGTCATCCACATCGGAAAGCGCACGCACCTCCGCTATAAGCGTGTTCTTCTGTTCATGGGTCGCCTCCGGAAGGCTTATCATTGCGACGTTCCGGTAGTTAAATCCGAGGTCTGCATTGGCCATCTTGTCATATTGCAGCGAAATCACGCAAATCACGACCGCGAGGAACGCGACAGCCGCGAACTCCACGGCCAACAGACCGAGTTTCCATCTGCGCCTGCCCTCGCTGTAGTCCCTAAATGCAGCGGCTACCGGAATCCTGTTGAAAAAATGTGCAGGCATAATGCTGTTTATAAGGATGAGCACGACAACGACCGCAACTGCCAGAATCAACGGCCGACCGGAAAAGAGCGAGGAAATGTCTGCTCCGAGAATCTCCTCCACAGTGCCTCGGAATGCAAAGATGAGGATGGCGGCGAGTCCGCAGGCAAGCAGTGTGTGGACGAGCGCCTCCGCGAACATCATTCCGAACATCTCACCGCGTCCGCTTCCGAGGCATTTGCGCAGAGCCATCTCGCGGCTGCGGGTCACCGTCGTTGAAAGCACGATAAGCAGATAGTTAAGCACCGAGGTGAGCAACAGCGCAAATGCCACAAATGCAAGCAGAAGCGTCATGTTTCTCTGATTTTCGTCCTCATTGTGGAGACCTGTCAGCGGTTTGATGATATAGTCCTGTTCAAAGCCCGCGGCCTTCATCTGCTCCACCGGAAGATAGGTGCTTATGAATCCGCCGAAATTGCCGTTGAGCCCGTCGGCGTCGGAGGCCTTCCGAAGCTTCAGGAATGTGCTGTAACGGTCATTGCCGATGACCCCGTCCGTGCCGTCATAGATGAACATTCCTGTGGTCGAAAGAGATATGAACACCTGCGGACGGAAACTCGAGTTCAGTGGATAGTCTTCAAAGACACCGCTGATTGTCAGTTCATAACCGTTTCCCCATCCGGCGACGGAGAACCGCTCCCCGATGACCTTTTCAGCGACCGCCTTTTTGTCTGCTGCCTTCATAGTCCCGCCCTGCATAGTCGAGGCAATTTTCTTGGCCACGGCAAAAGACACGACGGCATTTCCCTTCACGCCAAGTGTTTCCGTAATATTTCCTGCAAGGCACTTTCTGTCAAGTACATGGAAGAACGACGAATCTGCCGCTCCAGTGTATCCGGCATCGATTCTCGCCTTTGTCCCGTGCATGATGAGGTTGGCGTTCCACTCAAACCAAGTGAACCTCGTCGCCTCCTCGACCTGCGGGAAATATTCCTTCATCCTCGGCGCTATTCCGCCGCTCGTGTGAGTATAGACCTTATACTCTCCGTTCATATCCGCCGCCTCGCTGACGTAGAAGATTCGCTCCGCCCCGTCATAGAAATCATCATAAGTCTGTTCAAAGCACACCTTCGACGTCAGCACCAGCCCCACAGCCAGTCCGATTCCGAGCGTGAGAACCTTCAGCCCGTTCCTCCTTCCCTTTGCCGGCAGTGTCCTCACCGCCGCGGCTATGTCGTTTCCAAAACTCATATTCCCGTAAATTTGTCGGGACAAAGGTGAAACGATAAATGTGCCAAAAATGCTAATGAATTGATGCTTAGTAAGTTAAAAGCCGAATCAGCCACTCGCCATGTAAAGAAACTTTACACCCTTGTAAAGAATCTTGACAGGAAAACTTGCATCGGAAGATAATTCTGTGTAATATTGCACAATGTTAATGCTCATTTATATAAATAACAATTTACATTATGCGTTTTTACGACAGGGAAGATGAAATTCGGATTCTTCTGGAAAATGAGGCTCAGGCAGAAAATACGGCCATGTTTACGGTTCTTATGGGACGGCGGCGTGTCGGAAAGACATCGCTGATAGCCAAGGCATTGGAAGGAAAGGTTTCTGCATACCTTTTTGTTTCCCGTGACAGCGAGGCTATGCTTTGCCGTAAGTTTCAGCGCAGTCTCGAAGAACAGTTGGGAATACATATCTATGGCGAACTGACATATTTTCGCGATTTGTTTGAAGTCATCATGCGGGAGTCGATTAATCGTCATTTTACTGTAGTGTTTGACGAGTTTCAGACCTTATATAAAATAAATCCGGCAATTTTCAGTGAGATTCAGGATTTGTGGGACAGGTATCATAGGGAGTCTAAACTGAATCTGATTGTTGTCGGCAGCATACAGTCGTTGATGAGGCGAATTTTTGAGGATAAAAATGAGCCATTGTATGGAAGGCCGACTTCAAAGTTCACCTTGTATCCCTTCAGAACCGATGTGTTGAAAGAGATACTTGCTGAACATTCTCCGGACTACGGAAATGAGGATTTGCTTTGTCTTTACATGATAACTGGGGGTGTGGCAAAATATGTTGAACTTCTGATGGATGCCCAATGCTATACGAAAGACAGAATGCTCGACTATGTGTGTCGACAGGATTCGTATTTTCTTACTGAGGGGAGGGATATGGTAAATCAGGAGTTTGGAGAGGATGGCGTGACATATTTCTCTGTGCTGCAGATGATTGCGGACGGGATGACGCGGCGCGGAGACATTGATGGCGCGATGCAGAAGGATATGGGAGTGTATCTTCAGAATCTGGAGAAGAACTACAATATGATTTCCCGGCTTAAGCCGCTTTTGTCAAAGCCTAATAGCAAAGTTTCCGCATACGAGATTTCAGACCGTTTTCTCCGTTTCTGGTTCCGCTTCATCTGCCCCTATCAGTCATTGATTGAACGCAAGCAGTTGGGGCTGGTTCGCAGCAACATTGCTAATAATTACGAGCGGTTCAGCGGCCGGACTCTCGAACAATATTTCCAGGCGAAGGCTTTTGAGAGTGGACTATACACGCAGGTTGGCAACTGGTGGGATCGCAAGGGGGAAAACGAAATAGATTTGATAGCACTCAACGAATTCAACCACACTGCAGTGGCCGCCGAAATAAAACGCAACTCTGAGAAGATAAATCTCCATGCGCTTGAGGCAAAGGTCGAGACTCTTCGAAAATCTGATTTCGGAAAATATTCTTTTTCTTTGCAGGCTTTGTCACTAGAGGATATGTAGTTCCCATTAGATAGGCTCTGATAGATCGAATCCGGTTGAAAGTTTTCTATCAAATAAAACAATATTGAAAAATTGTTTTTATCCTTGAAAAAAATATTTGAATATTGTTTCGTATGGTTACAATCGACTATTTATACCAGGTGTCGACAATATTCTCGCTAATCATGTCTCGCTTGTATCCGACAAATAAAGATACACTTTCTAACAGTTTCTTATACGCCGTTACATATATTTTTGTAAATTTGTACGATACAGCAAGAAAACAATAACACATACTTTTATGGCCAAGAAAAACACGGCCGACGTTGGATTTGAAAAACAAATCTGGAACGCGGCAGACGTTTTAAGGGGTAGCATGGATGCATCTGAGTACAAACATGTCGTACTCGGACTTATTTTCCTTAAATACATTTCCGACCGTTTTGAGCAGCGTCACGCTGAACTCGTTGCCGAAGGCTATGGCATGGAAGAAGACAAAGACGAATACACCAGTGTCAATATCTTCTGGGTTCCTGCCAAAGCCCGCTGGGAAGAAATCGCAGCGGCCGCGCACACTCCGGAGATTGGACTTATCATTGATGAGGCCATGCGAATGATTGAGGGCGAGAACCTCAAGCTCAAAGGCATCCTCCCGAAAAATTTCGCCCGTCCCGAGTTGGACAAACAGCGCTTGGGTGATGTGGTGGACCTTTTCACCAACATCAATATGAAGGAGCACGGCGACAGCAAGGACATCCTTGGCCGCACCTACGAGTACTGCCTATCTATGTTCGCTTCTCAGGAAGGCAAGAACGCCGGCGAATTCTACACGCCCGCCTGTATTGTCCGTACCCTCGTTGAGGTTCTGAAGCCTTATCACGGACGCGTCTTCGATCCGGCCTGCGGCTCAGGCGGTATGTTCGTGCAGTCTGCAAAGTTCATTGAGCGTCATCAGGGAAAAATTGCCGACATTTCCGTATATGGACAGGAAAGCAATCCTACTACATGGAAGATGGCCCAGATGAATCTGGCTATCCGTGGCATCGATGCGGATCTTGGCAAAGCCAATGCAGACTCATTTCTCAACGACCAGCACTCCACCTTGAAGGCAGACTTCGTGATGGCGAATCCTCCATTCAATATGAGCGACTGGGGTGCCGACAAACTCCAGGACGATGTGCGTTGGAAATATGGTATTCCTCCGGCAGGAAACGCCAACTTTGCCTGGCTGCAGCACATGATTCATCATCTCTCACCGGTTGGCAAGATTGGTATGGTGCTCGCCAATGGCTCTCTCTCTTCTCAGAGTGGAGGCGAAGGAACCATCCGTGAGAATATCTTGAAAGCAGACCTCGTGGAATGCATCGTAGCGCTGCCTGGCCAGCTCTTCTATTCCACCGGCATCCCTGTATCGCTGTGGTTCCTCAACCGCAACAAGAAGCAGCCCGGCAAGACCCTCTTCATTGACGCCCGCAACCTGGGCACCATGGTAACCCGTCGTCTGCGTGAACTGATGGAAGAGGATATTATGAAGATTGCCCAGACCTACGACAAATACGTGGCCGGTGAATTGGAGGACGAAAAGGGCTTCTGCGCCGTGTCCACCCTTGAGGACATCGCCAAGCAGGATTACATCCTCACGCCCGGCCGCTATGTGGGAATCGCTGAGACAAAAGACGATGGCGAGCCCTTTGAGGAGAAAATGACCCGCCTCACAGGCGAACTCTCAGAAATGTTCAAGAAGTCCCACGAATTGGAGGAGGAAATCCGCAAGCAACTCGCTTCAATTGGTTTTGAACTAAAATAGTGTATTTTATCCTCTTCGTTCAATTTAATCAAAGAGGATATGAAAGAAACATTTATCACCCAGATTACCGAGGCAATGTCCGGAACATTAACAGTAGACCAGATGACCCAGCTGAGCAGCGTCCTTTTGCAGACGCTCTCCGGCTACACGCTCATTGATGAAGGTGGCAAGGTCCAAGAGGACATTGTAACCAACACCCGTCTGTTGGAGATATTTCTGTCCGCCAAGCTGGTGGAAGGCTGCTCGGCAAAGACCATCAAATACTACGAGACCACCATCAAGCAGCTGTTCAAGTATATGCCCAAAGCCGTCAAGGACTACACAACAGACGACCTTCGGGCCTATCTTGCAGTCTTCCAGAAGAAGCACAAATCCAGCAAAGTCACCATTGACAACATCCGCAGGATCTTCTCTTCTTTCTTCTCCTGGCTTGAGGATGAGGACTTCATTCTGAAAAGTCCCGTCCGCCGCATCCATAAAGTGAAAACAGGAGAACAGATTAAGGAGACCATCTCGGATGAAAACCTGGAAATTCTGCGGGACAACTGCAAAAATATCAGGGACCTGGCCATCATTGACCTGCTTTCCTCAACTGGAATGCGTGTCGGTGAATTGGTCAAGCTCAACCGCACTGATGTCAGTTTTAATGAGCGTGAGTGCATTGTCTTCGGTAAGGGCAATAAAGAAAGGGTGGTTTATTTCAACGCCCGGGCAAAGATTCACCTGCAGCAGTATCTCAAGAGCCGCAAGGATAAGAATCCGGCCCTTTTCGTGACGTTGGACAAACCGCACGAGCGTCTCCAGATATCTGGCGTTGAGGTTCGCCTCCGCCAATTGGGCCGCAGTCTGAAAGTGCCGCGCATCCATCCCCACAAGTTCCGCCGGACACTGGCCACCATGGCTATAGACAAAGGAATGCCCGTGGAGCAGGTGCAGAAACTCCTGGGACACGTCAAGATTGACACCACCATGCGTTACGCGATGGTGAACCAGACCAACGTCAAACTCTCACACCGAAAATTTATCGCTTAATGACCACATTTTACGCATACAGCCATCGCAGGCGTCGTTTCTTGACCGCAAGGAGGCCAAGAAATCATAATTTAGAGGAACAGGCCCAGGCACTTTATAAGTCTTGGTTTGTTGATTTTGAGCCGTTTAAGGACGGGAAATTCGTGGAATCTGAGCTGGGAATGATACCGGAGGGGTGGCGTGTTGGAAAAGTGAGAGACCTTATCGACATTCAATCCGGATTCGCGTTTAAATCAGATACTTTTGTGCCTTCGGGAAGGTATAGATTGATTACAATAAAGGCCGTTCAGGATGGCTATCTGACTACATACGGAGCTGACTATATTGATAATCCTCTCCCCGCCAAAATGCCGGAGTATTGTAAATTGGCCTTGGGGGATATCCTCCTTTCGCTAACCGGAAATGTTGGTAGGATATGCATTGTTGATGACGTGAATTTATTGCTTAATCAACGTGTGGCAAAGTTACAACCTATTAATGTGGCGGATAGAGCGTTTGTTTACACCCTATTCAGAAATATGCCTTTCCGTGAGCAAGTTGTCCAGTTGGCCCGTGGAACTGCCCAATTGAATCTTAGTCCTGTGGAGACGGGAGAACTATCCTTGTGTATTCCGTCAAGAAATGTTTTGCAACAGTTCGCCGACATTACAATGCCTTTATTTGAAGAAATTCTTTCAAATTCTCTGGCTAATAAACGTCTCGAATTAATCCGCGATAGCGTTTTACCCAAGTTCATGTATGCTAAATTAACCTGCTAAATTCTCATTTATGGAAGAGTGGAAAACATACCGGCTTGGCGATGTTTGTTCAATATATGGGCGAATAGGGTTTCGAGGCTATACCACAGAAGATCTTACCTCTGTTCAAGAGGAAGGTGCCATCTCTCTTAGTCCAACGAACATCATTGCGGGAGAATTAGATTTAAGCAAGCCTACTTTCATAAAGTGGGATAAGTACTACGAATCACCAGAGATTATGATCCAGCCTTACAATATCATTATAGTAAAGACCGGCTCTTCAGTGGGTCGCACTACATTGATTAGAGAAGTGCCTCATCCAATGACTTTAAATCCCCAGCTTGTTGTCCTCAAGGATTTGAAGGTTAATCCCTTATTCCTATCATATTTGATAAAGACTCGCGAATTTCAGGGCGCATTGCAATCTATCACGGTAGGAAGTGCAATCCCTACCGTGTCGCAAAAGAACCTTGCCAACCTGAAAATCAGAGTGCCGTCAGATAACACTCAAGAGAGGATTTCAGGCATTCTTGATTCACTGGACAGAAAAATACTACTCAACTCTCGCATAAATCATAATTTGGCGGCATAGGAGAAAACGGCAGGACTACTATAAAATTGATAAACAAGACTTTACTATATGAGTGTCTTTACGGAATCGAATTACGAGAACGCGCTTCTTGAGCTACTCGACAATCTGGGCTACGACCACGTTTACGGCCCGGAGATAGAGCGAGACTACCGTGTCCCGTTCTATGAGGCGTAGCTCTCCCACAGCTTGATGCTGGTGAACCCCACCAAACCGGCGGCGGCCATCGATGAGGCCATCCGTAAGGTACGCGACATTGACTCCGGCACCCTGATACAGAAGAACCAGCAGTTTATGGATTATCTCCAGAACGGCGTTGAGGTGAGCTACATGCACAATGGAGAGGCGGTCAACGACATCGTGTACCTCATTGACTTTGCGCATCCGGACAGGAACACCTTCCAGGCCATAAACCAGTGGACCTACGTGGAGAAATCCGAGAAGCGGGCAGACATCATGATTTTCGTGAACGGTCTGCCGCTGGTCCTCGTGGAGCTCAAATCGCCGTCCCGAGAGGAAACCGACGCTTCCGCCGCATACCGTCAAATCCGCAACTACATTCAGGAAATCCCGTCCCTATTCATCTACAACGTCTTCTGCGTGATGAGTGACATGGCGCTCTCCAAGGCCGGCACCATTACCAGCAAGGAAGACCGCTTTATGGAATGGAAGACCAAGGACGGCATGGAAGAGACCAAGGACTTCATTGACTACGACACCTTCTTCGTAGGGATGTTCAAACGTGACCGCTTTCTGGATCTCATCAAGAACTTCACCTGCTTCAGCGTGGACGAGGCAGGTTCCGCAAAGATTCTCGCCGGATATCATCAGTATTTCGCCGTCAAGAAGGCTGTGGACCGCACCGTCAAGGCTACCAACGGTGACGGTAAGATTGGCGTCTTCTGGCACACCCAGGGCAGCGGCAAGTCGCTCTCTATGGTGTTCTACGCCCATCTAATTCAGACGGTCCTCAATAAGCCCACCATCGTGGTCATCACTGACCGCAACGACTTGGATGACCAGCTTTACACCCAGTTCTCCAAGTGCCAGGCTTTCCTCCGTCAGAAACCCGTCCAGGCTTCCAGCCGGGAGCACCTCCGCGAGCTGCTGGTAGGACGTGAGGTCAACGGCATCATTTTCACCACGATGCAGAAGTTTGAGGAGTCAAACGAGCCGCTTTCCGAGCGCCGGAATATCGTGGTTATGGCTGACGAGGCCCACCGTGGTCACTATGGCTTTGAGGAGAAGATTGATGCCCAGGGCCACGTCAGTGTCGGTACCGCCCGCGTCATTCACGACTCTCTGCCCAACGCATCCTTTATCGGATTCACCGGCACGCCCATCTCCCAGAAAGACCGCGATACACAGGAAGTCTTTGGTGACTACATAGACATCTACGATATGACGCAGGCTGTCAAGGACGGCGCCACCTGCCCGGTCTTCTACGAGTCCCGCGTGGTCAATCTCAAGCTGGATGAGGAAACCATCCGGAAGATTGACGCCGAGTACGAGAAACTCGCCGAAGGCGCCACGCCTCAGCAGATTGAGGAGAGTATGCACGAGATGTCCCATCTGGAAGAGATTCTGGGCGCTCCGGAAACCATAGACTCCCTGGTACAGGATATCCTCAAACATTACGAGGAAAACCGTCAGTACGAGCTCACCGGCAAGGCGATGATTGTGGCTTTCTCCCGTCCTATCGCAATCCGCATCTACAAACGCATCCTAGAACTCCGCCCCGACTGGACCGAGAAGGTGAAGGTTGTGATGACCGGTTCCAACAACGACCCGGAGGAATGGCACGACATCGTGGGCAACAAACAGTACAAGAAAGAGCTGGCCAAGAAGTTCAAGGATGACACCGACCCGATGAAGATTGCTATCGTGGTGGATATGTGGCTCACCGGCTTCGATGTTCCCTCGCTGGCCACCATGTACGTGTACAAACCAATGTCCGGCCACAATCTGATGCAGGCCATCGCCCGTGTGAACCGAGTGTTCTCTGGCAAGGCAGGCGGTCTGGTTGTGGACTATATAGGTATCGCCAAGGCTCTGAAAGAGGCTATGCGTGACTACACCAAGCAGGATCAGGAGAACTACGGCGACCCGAACATCAAAGAAACCGCCCTGATTAAGTTCAAAGAGAAACTGGAAGTCTGCCGCGACTTCTTCCACGGCTTCAGCTACGCCAAATTCCACGACGGCACTGATGCAGACCGCGCAGAAATCATCAAGGGCGCCGTCAACTTTATGCTGGCTCCTTCGATGGAAGAGCAGTGTATCCAGTTTCTGAAAGAAGCCCTGTTACTGAAGAATGCCGTCAGCTTGTGTCGGAGTCTTCTGAACGAGGAGCAGCGCTACGAAGCTGCTTTCTTCGAGACGGTCCGCACGGCCATTAACCGCATCAAAAACATCAAGACAAAGGTTTCCAAGCGGGAAATCAACGAGCGCATCGGTGAACTGCTCAAGCAGAGCATCAAGAGTGAGGGTGTAATCAATTTGTTCTCAGATGTAAAGGCTGAGTTCTCGCTCTTCGACCCGGCCTTCCTGGAGGAAATCTCAAAGATGAAGGAGAAACACATTGCCATCGAGCTCTTGAAGAAACTGCTCAAGGAGCGCATCCATCTCTACCAGCGCACCAACCTGGTCCAGGCGCAGAAATTCTCTGACCTCATCAATATGGCCCTCTCCAACTACCTCAAAGGCCTCCTCACCAACGAGGAAGTCATCAAGGAACTGCTGGATCTGGCCAAGGAGATTGCCCAAAGCGAGGAGGTCGCTGACAGTCTGGGCCTCAACGCAGAGGAAAAGGCTTTCTACGATGCTCTCACGCGCCCGCAGGCCATTAAGGACTTCTATACCAATGATGAGTTGGTGAACCTTACCAAGGAACTTACCGAGGAACTTCGGAAAAACCGCACCATCGACTGGCAGAAGAAAGAATCTGCCCGCGCCGGTATGCGCTCAAAGGTCAAGCGACTCCTGAAGAAATACCACTACCCACCGGAGGAAGAGCAGTCCGCCTTGGAAACCGTCATCCATCAGTGTGAGCAGTGGGCTGACGTGGACACTACTGATTATGATTTATACGAATAGCATAATATGACCCCGGAAACATACCTTGCATAACTTACCTTAGGACATAAAGTTATAAAACGATAATCACAATGGTAACACTGAGAATTTTTTCAATGGGCGAGTGTCCGTTTGACTTTGACTATACTGTAGATTGCATCGACAGTTCAACCGGCTTTGATTTTGAACGGTCTTTCTGCGGTCTTTTCCGGATTGAACCGAACTGGGATGAGTTGGACTGGTCGGAGATATTCTATTTTCAGCCGAAACTTCGTAAGGCGCTTGTGAAAAAGATTGATGAGTCATACGATGGTGTCCGTCCCGATGCGTCTTCATCCTCTGAAGAATGGGATGAGTATCGCGAACATTTCTTGGACGTGCTTCAGGACATATATGTCGAATTTGATATCAACGGGGCTGAATATGAACTGCATGATGTCATTGAACCGGAGGACCTCATGACCTTTGAGGCTTCGGACGATTTTGACGATTCAGATGACTTCGACGATTCAGATGACTTCGACGATACTGACGATTTCGGGGAATATTGAAAAACGGCCACTATATCACAAAATCAATTGGGGTAACCGCTTGATGGCATCCGTGGACCGAAAGGGGGCGGGAAAAGTACTTAGATTAATCTTGAAAAAGTGCGGAGACTTGGGCCATGGCGAGAGCCTGTGATTGCCCTATATGGGTTAAATCCCGAATATCTTTTCAAGCTTCTTCGCTTCAATAGTGAGTTTCTGAGGGTTCAGTTTTGAGAGTTTTGCAAGGTTCATGAGTTTCCATTTGACTGACGGGAACTCCTTGAAGTATTCAAACTCATAACCAGCCCACTGCGGATCGCCCTTCTCGAAACTGACAAGGAAGCGCTTGTCGTCATCCGTCATGAGGGTATTTACATCCTCAATGAGTTTCGAGCGAGTCTGTTCAAACTCCTCATAAGTGAACGGAATATCTGTCATTCCGTCAAACTGGTTTGCCATAGCGGCCTTTTGGTCAATTAAACTTGGGGAAAATGATTCATGAATCGGTCTGTCGCTTCCGAGAAGGCAGAAAATCAGACCTTCTCGGCAAGCCGCAATTGGCACATCCATATACTTGACATCAAACAAATCTCTTGGATGCTGACGTGAAAGCGCAGCTGCAATTTTGCCGCCATATAGCTGAGTCAACGGCACAATATGCGCCTCACAATATAGGCCAAACTCTTCCTGAGCCTTGTCACTGAGCGGCTGGACAATAACATCTCCTCCGATAATGCCCCTTTTTGTCTGATTGACTTCCACCTTTACCTGCTTGCCACGATACTCGCAAAGGAGTTTGCATGTGCTGTAGTTAGGAACGACATGCATACCCTTGAATGCCTTCGTTGCCTTCTCGCTTATAGATTTCAAGTGGGTATTGATATCCTCGATGCTCGCAGATCTGTCAGCAAGTGGAATATAAGTCAGATCTATATCCACTGAATATCTCGGGAGATTCTTCAAGAACAGATTGATGGCAGTACCGCCATGGACGGCGAACACACCTTCTTCCATAATGATAGGCATCAGGCGGAGAAGAAGTTCCACCTTCTGCGCATATACAGCGGTATTTATGTGGGTGTTATTCATATTCAGCGAGTTCCTTAGGGATTGTCAGATTGTATTTGGCTATATACTTGCCTGTAGGTACGACCATATAGCGTGATTTTCCAAGTTGTATTCTTTCAATATCCAATGCTTTGAACCACGAATGTCCGGACTTCTCCGCCATATAGACGAACAGGCGCTTCACCTTCTGGGATGTGCAGGCCTCAAGCAAAGTCTGTACAAGTTTCGGACGCAGAGTAGTAAGACTCTCCATTATGTAATAGATATCCAGCAGCGATGCAGAAGAATCGGGAAGGTTCAAACATTCAAGTATAGCCCGCTCTGGCGAAGATACCAGAAGGATGTTTCCATTCATGTCCAGAGACTCAACGCCCTTCCGATCATCACCCAAAAATGACGTTGTCATATACTTGATGCCCATATCCCACTCTAGCTGCAGCATCCAGGCAGGGAGTTTGTCATCCTTGGATGTAAAAAGAAATGCCGTGGGTCTACCCATAGAAAGATAATGCGAGTACCCGCGAAGTTCAAGCGCGGTATAGGCACCCACAATACAATGCTTATCAAGTTGGGTGTTATAGGCCGATACAACGTTATACAATGTTGGCGTTGTGCCTTGCAAAGCATATACACCCCTCGACAGGCGGTTCAGCCAACCGCTCTTCATATAGGAGTGCTGTCCCTTGGCATCAAGCCCATGACTGGTGAGCCATTCTCCGAAAAGGACATTGAGACTAGGATTAGCCTCTAGTATTTGCTGTATTTTTGTAGCCATGTTCGTCAATATTACGAATACAACGATAAAATCTACGCAAACCTTAGATTTGCAGAGTGGTTCTGCTGCGCCAAGGTATGCAGCGCAAA
>ERZ1026882.473-NODE-473-length-22154-cov-20.453007_pt1 | contig 22154 bp, 24 predicted proteins | sample MGYA00380171_ERZ1026882 | MGnify/ENA primary metagenome ERZ1026882 (study PRJEB33269, sample SAMEA4719807) | human gut metagenome | biome: human-associated habitat; feature: organic feature; material: feces | place: Cameroon | collected 2013-10 ...
GCATAGACTGTCCAGCCTGAGCTAAGATGTTGTTCTTGCTGTAGTTAACCATCTCCTCAGCCATATCTGTATCACGGATACGAGATTCAGCTGTCTGCATATTCTCAGCTGCTGTATCAAGATTGTTGATTGTGTGCTCAAGTCTGTTCTGAACGGCACCCATTCTTCCTCTTGCAGCTGAAACCTTCTTAATAGCTGCATCGATAGTTGTTGTAGCTGTCTTAGCACTTTCCTGCTTACTTAAATCTACTTTACCAACACCTACGCCAAGTGCGTCAGCGCTCATGTCGTCAAGTGTGAAGCTCATTGTCTGACCTTCGTTAGCACCAATCTGAAGCTCAATACCCTTGCCTGTATTAGATGAACCAGCCTTTAAGCTAATATTTCCAGTTCCATCTGCTACAGCAGCAATACCTGTCTTTGCATTAATTAATTTAGCCATTGCAGCTGCATCATCTTTATCAACTGTTCCATCATCAGCTTTTGTCTGAACATAATTAACATCCTTATAATCATCACCTAACTTAGTAGAATCTGTAACATATGCAAACTTCTCACCATTAACTGTGAATATTGAGTCCTCAATATTACCTTCTCCTTTGTAAGCTCCAATTCCTGCAGCTAATTTAGAATATGCATCTTCTCCTGGTGTTACAGTTGCAGCAGCAGCAGCAGCTGTACCCAGCTGTGTTAACACAACATTTGATGATACACCTTCTTCTTTAGAAGTGAATGTAATTGTTTTAGCTCCTGTCGAATATTCCATGTCAAACTTATCCGCTAAATCTGTATTTTTCAATGCCTTAATAATTGCATCTGCATCCTTACCTTCATCAGCTCCAGCTGTAAATTTAACAGTTGTTGTAGAAGCATTGCCGTCTTTATCCATAACTGTTACAGCATATGTTGACTCTGTACCATCTGCAGTATTTGTAAGTGCTGCTGATATTGACTTACCTGTTGTTGCAGGCTCAGTTGTAAGGTTAGCAGTAGCGCTCTTACTTACAGAAGCCTGAACCTTGCTACCTGACTGTGAACCATCAAGTAACTTCATTGTGTTGAATTCTGTTGTATCAGAGATTCTTGTAAGTTCGCTCTGAAGCTGTTCAATTTCATTCTGTACAGCCTCTCTATCATCATTTGTTTCTGTTCCGTTAGAAGCCTGTACTGCAAGCTCTCTCATTCTCTGAAGGATTGAGTGCTGCTCGTTTAAAGCACCTTCTGCTGTCTGGATAAGTGAAATACCATCCTGTGCATTAGTTGAAGCCTGGTTAAGACCTCTGATCTGGCTTCTCATCTTTTCTGAGATTGAAAGTCCTGCGGCATCATCTGCTGCACGGTTAATTCTGTAACCTGAAGATAACTTTTCTGTTGATTTAGACTGAGCTGAAGCAACTCCGCTGAGCATTCTGTTAGCATTCATAGCTGACATATTGTGTTGTACTACCATAGTATATACCTCCGTGTATAAATAATATTTTTATGGAAGGAAATCCGTTTCCATTCCATTAGATAATTAAATAGAAATGTACTTGACATAACTATTTGATTAGTGTTTATAATAAACAGAATTACCATGCTAATCCTGAGTATTATTTTTTTTAGTATTCTTATCCTCTTTGATAAGATGGCGGATTTTGGAGACTGTCTCCTGCGAGAGCTTAGGTTCTGCATAGTAAGACGGTGCAGAATGCGGATAATTATTTTCTGAGCTGTCTTTTTTTCTGGAAAGAACCTTACTTCTTACAATGTTAAGTTCTTTTGGGGCATCAATAAGAAGATGAATATTGCCATCTGTTCCGCCCGAATACACTACCCGGATATCATTTCCAATATTAATAAATTCACCGGGTTTGATTGTGAGCTTTAACATCTCAAAACCTCCTTGCTTTTCATGATCACGCAACAAAATGTTTCAAATTGTTGCATCCCAACAATTACATGGAGGTAAATAATATGGGAACATCTCAACCAATCAGGAGCTTAGATGAACTGACAGCTTTTCGTAGTTATTATTTAAATAAGGAGGTTAATCTTCGTAATTACATGCTGATATGTATGGGACTAAATACTGCATTAAGAATTAGTGATATGTTGCAGTTAAAATGGGGGAATGTGTATGACTTTGATAGGAAACATTATGTGAAACATATTGTTGTATGCGAGGGGAAAACAGGAAAGGAGACAAGAATAGCAATTAATAATAATCTTATAGAAGCATTTGAAATGTACATGGGGAGTTTAAAGAGTGTTTCAGGTAATGATTATATTTTTACTGGAAAAACAAAGGGAACGCATTTGTCACGTTCACAGGCATTCAGAATAATTACACATGTAGCGGAAGCCCTTAATATGGAGAATGGAATAAGTTGTCATTCTTTAAGAAAAACATTTGGATATTATGCCTGGAAATATGGAACGCCTCCGGCAATGTTAATGGAAATATATAATCATTCGTCATATGAAATTACTAAAAGATATCTGGGAATCAAACAGGATGACAGAGATAATGTGTTTTTAAAAGTGAATTTATAAATATATTAATAGTTAATTTTAAATTAAATTGAAATTTAGACTAAAGAATTTGATGTCGATGTCGATATAACATATGAAGTTAATAAATAATGATTAATATGGGATGCAACAATTTGAAACATTTTGTTGCATCCCTTTAGTTTTTATTATTCTTCTTTTTTAAGATATAATACTAGAAAAGAATTTAGTTTCAATATTGACGCAAATTCATGAATATGATAATATAGCACATGTTCGCGGATATGGCGGAATTGGCAGACGCGCTAGATTTAGGTTCTAGTGTCAACAGACGTGCAGGTTCAACTCCTGTTATCCGCATATTTTTTTAAGGCTGATGCACTTTTTTGTGTGTCAGCTTTTTTGATTTGGAAAATATCAGATTGTGGTGTACAATAAAGAAAACATGTCTGGAAAGGAGGCCAATATGGCAGAGTATGTATTAGAAAACAACATTTTAAAAGTTACGGTGGATTCTAAGGGCTGTGAAATAAGAGATGTATTATGTAAAACTGACAATACACACAGAATGTGGAATGCTAATCCCGAAGGATGGAAAAGAGTTGCACCTGTTCTTTTCCCGCTTATTGGCAAATATAAGGATAACCAAAGCATTTATAATGGAAAAGTATATGAAATGGGTCAGCATGGATTTGCAAGAGATATGGAATTCACACTTGTTAAGCATACTGACAGAATGCTGGTTATGAGACTTGAATCCGATGAAAATACTAAAGAGAAATATCCTTTTGATTTTGCATTGGAGCTGGAGTATCATCTTATTGACAATGAAATTAAAGAAGTGTACAGAGTAATCAATAAAGATAATGTAATGATGCATTTCAGCATAGGTGGTCATCCGGCTTTTGTAACACCAGAGAATGATGCAAGCATGGCTGGCTGTAAGATAAGATTTGATGCAGACAGAATTATGTATCATCTGATAGGAGATTATCAATTAATGGCGAGGGACGAGTATGAGCTGCCATTAATTAATCATGAATATACAATACAAGAGGACAGCTTTGAAAAAGATGCATTTATAATTGAGGGTGGTCAGGCAGGAACGGTAAGTCTTGTTAAAAATGAAAAGCCTTTTGTTACAGTTAAGTTTGATACGCCTGTATTTGGTCTGTGGTCATGCAAATCAAAAAATGTTCCATTTGTATGTATAGAGCCGTGGTATGGAAGAACAGATGCCATAGATTTTACAGGGGAGCTTAAGGACAGGGAATACAGTAATCACCTTGATGCCGGAGAAGTTTTCGAGAAGTCATTTTCAATCTTTTTTTATTAATAACATTATTAACATAAAAACAGCGCTATATGCCATTGTATGCAATATAGCGCTGTTTTTTTGCAAAGTAATTACTTTAAAAACATATGTATTAAACTGTTATTTGTTTTCGTGTATGGCTGGTAGCGCATAGGCAGGTCAAGCCAGCATTTTTTATCTACAATGCTCTTATAGTGTGAAAATGTATCAAATCCGGCTTTTCCGTGATATGAGCCCATGCCGCTTTCGCCGAATCCGCCAAAGCCCATTTCAGATGTTGCAAGGTGAATGATTGTATCATTGATACAGCCACCACCGTAATTGCATCTTGAGGTTACATAACGGGCTTCTTTCTTATTCTTAGTGAATATATACAGAGCAAGCGGGTGCATGTGTGCATTAACAGTGTTTACTGCCTCCTCGATAGAGTGAAAGGTAAGTATTGGCATAAGCGGACCAAATATTTCTTCCTGCATCACAGCGTCGTCAAATGTAACATTATCCATTATCGTAGGTTCAATACGTAGAGAATCTGCATCTGATGCACCACCAAGAACGACTTTGCTATTATCGATAAGACCTGATATTCTGTTAAAATGTTTTTCATTAACAATTTTGCCGTAATCATTGCTGCTAAGTGGAGAATCTGTAAACTGACGCTTTGTTTCGTGGATAAGTTCTTTCACAAGCTGTTCTTTGATACTGTCCTGAACATATATGTAATCAGGCGCAACACATGTCTGTCCGCAGTTTAAGAATTTGCCGAATACAATTCTTCTGGCAGCGAGCTTTAAGTCTGCAGATTCTGTTACTATACATGGGCTTTTTCCGCCAAGCTCAAGTGTTACAGGAGTTAAGTATTCAGCGGCTTTGCGCATAACTTCCTTGCCGACAGCCTGGCTTCCTGTAAAGAATATGTAATCAAAATGTTCATTAAGCAGACAGTTATTTTCAGCTCTTCCGCCAGTTACAACAGATACATAAGCAGGGTCAAATACTTCTTTTATTATGAGGCACATAACATCGCTGACATAAGGTGAGTACGCACTTGGTTTAAGAATCGCAGTGTTTCCTGCAGCAATTGCATCAACAAGGGGTTCCATTGTCAGAAGAAATGGATAATTCCACGGACTCATAATAAGGACAACTCCGCGTGGTGACGGCTTCTTAAAGCTTCTTGAGTGGAACTGTGCAAGGGGTGTTGGAAGATTTTTCTCCCTGCTGAATGTCCTGATATGCTTTAGCATATAAGATATCTCGCTGAGTGTAAGCCCGACTTCACACATGTAACTTTCAAACTGGCTTTTGCCAAGGTCTTTATAGAGAGCATCAAATATTTCATTCTCATGTTTCTTAATTGCCGAATATAGTTTTTTTAAGGCATCAATTCTTACATTTACATCAAGTGTTGTACCTGTAAGAAAGAAATGTCTCTGCGATTGTACAAGTTTATTGATTTGTGTAGCTTCCATATTATACCTCATTTTCATGTGTATTATCGTTCATAAGTTTATAGTAGAACTGTTCGAGTGTCTTAGCATCCATAAGAACCGGAACAGGGTAGAGAGGATTAGCCTCTTTGTCAGCATACCCTGCAAGCTTAGGAATATCCTCCTCTTTAATCTCAGGAATTGTATCACCAATGTTAAATCTTGATTTCATATCCTTAATCGCCTGTATAAATATTTTCGAGGCCGATTCGTCCGACATATCCTTATCTGCAACACCAGCGGCAATTGCAAGGTCATGCAGCTTCTTATGGATGGATTCTCCATAGCTTTCAAGAACCATTGGGAGAATTACGGCATTTGCAAGTCCATGAGGAACATTATATTCGCCACCGAGAGAATGTGCAATTGCATGGACATATCCGACATATGATTTAGTGAATGCACATCCGGCATAATAAGCAGCTTTAAGCATATTCTTTCTTGCTGTTGTATCAGAACCGTTAGTGTATGCCCTGTCAAGATTGTTAAATATTAACTCAGTAGCCATAAGTGCATCTTTTCTTGTACCTGGAGTTGTTGAGTTTCCGATGTAGGCTTCAACGGCATGTGTAAGTGCATCCATTCCGGTAGTTGCGGTAATTGAAGCAGGAAGTGTAAGGGTTACCTTCGGATCAAGGACTGCATATCTTGGAATAAGCGGAAAGTCGTTGATTGCGTATTTGTGGCGGGTTGTGGCGTCTACAATTACGGCGGCAAGAGTAGTTTCACTGCCCGTTCCTGCTGTTGTAGGAATTGCAATCAGCAGAGGAAGCTTTGCGTGGACCTTAAGTATTCCTCCAAGCTTAGACAGATGTGTCTTAGGCCTTGCAATTCTTACACCAACAGCTTTGGCACAGTCCATGCTCGAACCGCCGCCAAAGCCGATTATGCAGTCACATTTGTTATCTTTATATATCGCAAGTGCCTCTTCCACGGTATCAGTTGTAGGGTTAGCTACAGTTTTATCGTAAACATGGTATTCAATGCCGGCATTGTCGAATACATCTGTAAGCATAGAGAGAATGCCAAGCTTTGCAATTCCGGGATCAGTAATAATTATAGGACATGATTTCTTCTTTTTGTTAAGTACAGATGGAATGTCAGATAACGCACTTACAATTTTAGGTTTCCTGTATGGAAGAAATGGCAGTGCAATCTTGAATACAGTCTGAAAACTTCTGCAGTATATTTTCTTGAAAATGTTCATTGTACACCTCTTTTGAATTTAAAATATTTTGACTACCAAATTATAATGCTATAGCGAGTTATTTACAAGTAAATATGTATGATTGATTTATATACAAAACTTAATAAATAATTAAAATAATTCACTGCTTTACAATTTGTGTTATATTTGGTATATTATATTTAATATAAAGATAAAAAAGCAAGTTGTATAATTAAATTAAAACGATTATAATATGATAAAGAGAGGGTGTATATGGATATAGAAAAAATAAGAGAAGCATGTACATTAAGGAAGATAAAGTGGTCAGTACATGTTGCAGCAAGAATGGCTGAGAGGGATATTAAGAGAAGTGATGTTATCAATTGTATAATGAATGGGGAGATTATTGAACATTATATTAATGATTATCCTTATCCTAGCTGTCTGATATTTGGGTATACATTAAGAAACAGAGTTATACATGTTGTATTAGGTTATGATGGAGAGAATGTGTATATAGTAACAGCATATTACCCTAATACGGATAAGTTTGAAGCAGATTTAAAGACAAGAAAGGAGCAATAGTATGTGTTTTTATTGTAAATGTAAAACAACAAAACCATCGGTTACAACACATGTTGTTACTTTTGATAATTGTGTAATTATAATTAAGAATGTTCCATGTGAGGAATGTGAGGAATGTGGAGAAAAGTATTTTTCAGATGAAGTCATGTCCCGTTTGGAAAAGATTGTAGAAAAGGCAAGAGAGATTGCCAGTGAGGTATATGTCACTGATTATAATAATAAAGTTGCATAAGGTGCTAAGTTTTATACAAAGCACCTTATGCATAAGAATTAGTCAGGAATCTGCAGTCCGGTTCCATCCATATGGAAATTCTCAGTATTAATAAGCTGTGATATAGGCACGATTTCGTATCCTTGGGACTGCAGCCCGGTTATTACAGATTCGAGAGCTTCGGCTGTATATTTAGCACCGTTGTGCATAAGAATTATGGAACCGTTCTTAAGAGCTTTATGTGTTGTCACGGTCTTAATTATGTTGTCTGTTCCATAGTCCTTCCAGTCAAGGGAATCTACATCCCATTCTATAGGATAGAAGTTACAGCCATAGACTGTATCAATAAGTGTTGAATTATAATCACCGTATGGCGGGCGGAACAGGAAGCTCGTATATCCGGTGATTTCTTTTATTTTATTGGCAACAGACATGATTTCATCTTTCTGCTCATTTACAGAAAGTTTACTCATTTCTTTATGGTTCTGGCTGTGGTTGCCGAGGTCGTGACCGCGGTTATAGATTTCAAGAACCTTATCAGGGTAGCTGTCCACCCAGCCTCCGGTCATGAAAAATGTGGTTTTGATATTATATTTATCAAGAATGTCAAGAATTTTTATAGTATCTTCATCGCCCCATGCGGCGTCAAATGATATGGAAACATATTTTTTGGAGGTATCAAGATTAGTCTTTTTACTAAGGTCAACACAGTATATAGGAAGTTTACGGCTGCCTATGCTGCAATTGCCCATGATTGCACCGCCGCCAATTCCGTTTCCCTGATTGGATGAGTTGTATGGAGGTAATCTGTCGGAATTGGGAGTGGTGTCAGAAGTATGTTGGGTGTCTGATGATTCCGATGTTTCGTTATTGGTTTTAGTTGTTTTTGCAATTGAATCTGATGATGTTTTTTTATGTCTTGCGGTTATTATGCCACAGATTACTAAAATGATTATAACGCAGTATATGAATATAATGCGCATTTTCTTGTTAGAAAAAAGAGACATACTGATACCTCGGATAATGCTTAGTATCAATATATCTCTTTACATTTTAAAAAATTACTGCTTTTTTCATTAGTTAGCAGAAGAACTGCTTTCTGTTGCAGATGTATCTTTAACAAGACCATTAGGATGAAGTGAAACATTTAATTCACTTGTGCTTTCATCGTAATCATCACCAAGAATCTGCTTAATGAGAGTCTGGCAATATGAAAGGCTGAAATCAGAGCAGCCGGAATCGTTGCGGATTGCGTTGCCTGATGCAAGTGATTCTGTGTAATCACTTAATTTATATGTAGTGATTGCTTTCTTGCCGAAAAGCTTCTGTGTTATGACAGGTGTAAGATTATAATTCTTAACATAACAGCCTGTTTCATCTTTAACAAGTGTCATCTTAGCCATACCGCCTATCATACGAGGTTTCTGGTCCTGATTAGAAACGAAGTTACCAAGTGAATAGTATACAAGCATTTCATGTCCTTTAGTGTCTGTTACAACTTCAACAGGTTCAAGAACATGAGGATGTGCACCAATAACAACATCAACACCAAGACTTAAGAAAAGCTGTGTCCAGTAATTCTGGTTAGAATCTGGTGTGTAGACATATTCAGTACCCCAGTGTGGAAGTACAATAACCATATCAGCAATCTGCTTTGCTTTAGTAACATCTGCAGTAATCTTATCCTTGTCAAGCATATTTACAATGTAAGGCTTGGAATCAGGAATAGGAATACCGTTAGTTCCATATGTGTAATTAAGGAATGCTATTTTGAAGCCCTCCTTTTCATATACATATATGTTTTCTGAATCTTCTTCTGTTTCATTGATACCAAGAACAGGAGTGTCTGGGTGGTAAGTCTTCCAGAATGAAAGACAGTTTTCAACGCCCTTAAGTCCCTTGTCTAATGTGTGGTTAGTAGCATGAAGGATAATATTAAATCCTGCCTTAACTTCTGCATCACCGAGCGCCCAAGGTGAATTAAATGTTGGATATCCGGTATAGGCAAAATCTGAACCACCAAGGATTGTCTCCTGATTAACGATTCTGATATCCGCTGCATTGATATCTTTTGATATGTTAGTGAACAGGTGGTCAAAGTTGTAAGTTCCATCATCCATAAGACCACTTTTTACTACACCTTCATGCATAAGCATATCACCAATCATCATAAGGTCGACCTCTACAGTTGGAACCTTGGTTGTAGTTTCTTCCTCTGTTGTTGGTTCAGCAGTAGTCTCATTATTCTGGTTATCAGCAACAGAAGGATTATTTTCTTTTTTGTGACTGCCGATAACAGCGAACACAATACCTATAGTTACAACAAAGAGTACAGCAGCAATGATAGCAATGAGTTTTACATTAAGCTCAGAGCGTCTGCGTCGCTTAAGAGGTACATTTGTTTTCTTAGCCATAATTTATCTCCCTTAAAATTATTAATATATGTCTTAAAAAGACGAAATATGCATAACTATGGTACATTAAGAAACAAAATTATTCAAGAAAAATATTAGTATTATACACAAAGAGATTAAAATGTAGTATATTTATAAAAGTTGGCAATAAGCCACAATAAGAAATATATAATTATAGCGGAGGTTTCTTATGAGCAGATACACTAAGGACGATATATTCAGAATGGTAGAAGAAGAGGATGTAGAGTTTATACGTCTTCAGTTTACAGATATTTTTGGAACACTTAAGAATATTGCAATTACTTCAAGTCAGCTTGAGAAGGCACTTGATAACAAATGCATGTTTGACGGCTCTTCTGTTGAAGGGTTTGTAAGAATTGAAGAGTCAGATATGTATCTGTATCCTGATTATGATACATTTGAAATATTCCCATGGAGACCACAGCAGGGAAAGGTTGCAAGACTTATCTGTGATGTATATACACCAGATGGCAAGCCTTTTGAGGGCGACCCAAGATGGATACTTAAGAAAACTATTAAAGAGGCAAATGATTTAGGATACCGTTTTGATGTCGGACCAGAATGTGAATTTTTCTTATTCCATACAGATGACAACGGACTTCCTACAACATTAAGCCATGAGAAAGCTGGATATTTTGACCTCGGACCTAATGACCTGGGAGAGAATATAAGAAGAGATATGGTTCTTACTCTTGAGGACATGGGATTCGAGATTGAGGCTTCACATCATGAGGTTGCACCTGCACAGCATGAGATTGATTTTAAATATGATGAGGCTTTAAAGACAGCAGATAATATACAGACATTTAAGATGACAGTTAAGACAATTGCCAAGAGACATGGACTTTATGCAACATTTATGCCAAAGCCAAAGTTTGGTATCAGCGGTTCTGGAATGCATATTAATATGTCACTTGCAACTAAAGAAGGTAAGAATATATTTGCAGATGAGAATGGAAAGATTGGTTTATCAGATGATGCATATCATTTTATTGCCGGTATTATGAAGCACGCAAGAGGTATGTCAGCAATAACTAATCCGCTTGTTAATTCATATAAAAGACTTGTTCCGGGCTATGAAGCACCTGTATATATAGCATGGTCAGCAAAGAACAGAAGTCCGCTTATAAGAATACCTGCATCAAGAGGAAATGGAACGAGAGTTGAGTTAAGAAATCCGGATCCTACAGCTAATCCATATCTCGTGCTGGCACTCTGCCTTGCAGCAGGACTTGATGGTATTAAGAATAAGATAGAAGTACCTGAGAGTGTTGACTGCAATATATATGAGATGACACCTGGCGAGAGAAGAGCAGCAGGAATAGAGAATATGCCGGCAGACCTTAAGGAAGCAGTTGATTGTCTTGTGGCAGATGAATTTTTATGCAGTGTACTTGGAGAACATATTACAACCAAATATGTTGAAGCTAAGATGAAGGAATGGGAAAACTACACAACAAGAGTCTCACAGTGGGAAATTGATGAATATCTCTACAAGTATTGATAAAAATAATCAAGCATATGTTAAGTAGAAAAGGAGTTAATTGATGTCCACATTGATTGTAGCATTTCCTAAGTTAGAGGAGGCTAAAACAGTAAGGAATCTTTTGATTCACAGAGGCTTCGATGTCGCTGTACCATGTACAAGTGGGGCACAGGCAATCAATCAGGCAGATACCTTGTCTGATGGAATAATAATATGCGGATATAAGCTGTCAGATAATATGGTTTATACTGAATTATATGAATATAAGCCTAAGAGCTTTGAGATGTTGTTAGTTGCGTCACAGAACAGATGGGAAGATTGTCAGGACAATGGAATTGTATGTGCAGCAATGCCAATAAAGGTTAATGACCTTGTATCAACTATAGAGATGATGCTTCAGGCACAGATAAGGCGCAGAAAGAAACTGCGGTCACAGCCAAGAAAGAGAAGCCCGGAAGAACAGAAGATAATTGATGACGCAAAGCATCTGCTTATGGAAAGAAATAATATGTCAGAGCAGGAGGCATTCAGATATATCCAGAAATGCAGCATGGACAGTGGCAATACAATGGTAGAGTCAGCAACTATGGTGATGGGAATATATCAGGATGTATAACAAATGTGTTTCATTACTACATTTATAATATGAAAAGGAGACCAGGTATGAAGTTTACTAAAATGCATGGAGCAGGCAACGACTACATATACGTAGACTGCACACAGTCGGTAATTGATAATCCGTCACAGGTCGCAATTGATTTAAGTGACAGACATTTTGGAATAGGTTCGGATGGACTTATTCTTATTAAGAAGTCAGATAAAGCTGATTTCTTTATGGAGATGTACAACGCAGATGGTTCGCAGGGACAGATGTGTGGCAATGGAATAAGATGTGTTGGAAAGTTCGTATATGATAACGGACTTACAGATAAAACAACAGTTACTATTGATACACTTGCAGGTGTGAAGATACTTGAGCTTAAAACTGGTGCAGATGGCAAGGTTGAGACTGCAAGGGTTAACATGGGAGCACCAATTCTTGAGGCAGCACAGATTCCTGTTGATACGAATGAACTTAAAGAATATAAAGGCTGTGAGATAGAGACAATTGCCGGAAAGGTTATTAAGACACCTGTTGTGGATGAGACTATTGTTGTAGAAGGTAAGGAATATAAGGTTACAGCAGTTTCAATGGGAAATCCTCATGCTATTGTTTATCTTGATAAAGATATTGATATTAAGAAATTTGAGATTGAAAAAATCGGACCTTTCTTTGAAAATCACAAAGCATTTCCAGAGAGAATTAATACAGAATTTATTCAGGTTGTAGATAAAAATAATCTTAATATGCGTGTGTGGGAGAGAGGCTCCGGGGAGACACTTGCCTGTGGTACAGGTGCATGTGCGAGCCTTGTTGCAACTGTTCTTAACGGAATGTGCGACACAACAGCAACACTTCATCTTCTTGGTGGTGACTTAAAGATTACATGGGATAAAGATGAGAATACCGTATATCTTGAAGGACCGGCAAAGACAGTATTTACAGGGGAGGTAGATGTTTAATATGATGACAGATATGACAATGGATAATTTTCTTACCGTATTATCTTCAAGTGAGCCGGTGCCGGGTGGCGGCGGAGCATGCGGATATGTGGCAGCAGTAGGCATGAGCCTTGGCAATATGGTGCTGGCACTTACTACCGGCAAGAAGAAATACGCAGAGTATCAGGAAGAGATTGAAGAACTTATTGTTAAAGCTACAGACCTCACAAAGAGACTTGCAGAGTGCATGGATAAGGATGCAGAGAGCTTTAAGCCTCTTGCAGCAGCTTATGGTCTTCCTAAGGATACAGAAGAACAGATTAAGGAAAGAGAAGCAATTATGGCAAAGGCACTTGTTACAGCCTCAGAAGCTCCTTTGTCAATGATGGAGCTTATACTTGAAGCGATGAAGCTTATCGACCGTATATCTGTAATTGGAAGCAGAATCGCAATCAGTGATGCAGGTGTCGGCATAACAATGTGTGAGGCTGCAATGAAGGGAGCTTCACTTAATGTATTTATTAATACAAAGCTTATGAAGGACAGAGAACTTGCAGATGATATGAACTTTAAGGCAGATAAGCTGTTAGCACAGGCAGCACAGATTGAAGAAGAAACATTTGGAAGAGTTATGGATGCTGTAAGACCATAGAACAAGATTGCAAAACAAGGAGGCAAATTCCTCTCCTCACCATAGGGTTCGGATTTTGCTTCGCAAAACAAGGAGGAATAATGGAGACACTTAAGGGATTACCGGTTGCCAATGCTATTAATGAGAAGATTATTGAAGAGATGAAGGACTGGAAGGGCGCAATTCCACATCTTGCAATTGTGCGTGTTGGTGAAAGACCAGATGATATGTCATATGAGCGTGGCGCTACCAAGAAGATGGAAAAAGTAGGATTCAGATGTACTTCATATACATTTCCTGCTGATATTGATAATGATACTTTCCAGAAGGAATTTGACAAGATTAACGAAGATGAGGATATTGACGGAATTCTTCTTTTAAGACCTCTGCCAAAACATCTTGATGAGAAGGCAATTGAGAACAGAATTGAAAGTGTTAAGGATCTGGATGGAATATCACCTATGAATCTTGCAAAGGTATTTGCAGGTGATGAGACTGGATATGGTCCATGTACAGCAGAAGCTGTAATTGAAATGCTAGACTATGCAGGTGTTGACTTAAAGGGCAAGAGAGCAGTAGTTATTGGTCGAAGCCTTGTTATCGGCAAGCCGGTTGCGATGATGCTTATGAAGAAGAATGCAACAGTAACAGTGTGTCATACTAAGACGGTTGATATGCCGGGAGTATGTAAGGGGGCTGAGGTGCTTGTTGCGGCAGCAGGCGTTGCAAAGATGGTTGACAAATCATTCGTTGCAGATGGTGCAGTTGTAATAGATGTTGGAATAAATGTTGATGAAGACGGCAATCTGTGTGGTGATGTTGATTTTGAAGATGTAGCAGAGAATGCTTCTGTATGCACACCGGTTCCTGGAGGAGTAGGTTCGGTAACAACATCAGTTCTTGCAAAACATCTGCTTAAGGCAGCTAAGGCAAGAAGAGCATAAAAAAGTCCTTGCTTTATTGTAAATAAGAATGTATTATAATTTGCGGTACGAATTGGTAGCACCAATTTATGCCGCAAATTTTTTATTGATGGAGAAATGTTATGAAATTACTGAGACAATTTCTTATAATACTGGCTATTTCATTTGTCGGAGAAGCACTTAAATATCTGCTTCCGCTGCCGGTTCCAGCCAGTATATATGGAATGGTGATACTTTTTGTTGGACTTCTTACCGGACTTATAAAGCTTAGCTGGGTAAAAGACGCAGGGAAATTTCTTATAGCTGTAATGCCTGTTATGTTTATTCCGGCAGGTGTAGGACTGATGGCTTCATGGGGCGTGTTAAAGCCTATGCTTGTACCGGTGCTTGTTGTTACAGTTGTTGCGATAATTACGGTTATGGCTGTTACAGGTCAGATTTCGCAGATAATCATACGCGCTGACAGGAAGAGAGAATTACGCAAAGCGGAAAGAAATGAGGTTAATACTAATGAATGATTTTTTCAGAGAATCACTTTTTGCAGGAGTCACTTTAAGTCTTTTGTCATACTTTATTGGTTCTGTGCTTAAGAAAAAATTCAAGTTTGGAATATTCAATCCACTGCTTATATCAATAATAATAACAATAATAGTACTCGCAGTATCAGGTGTTGATTATGATGTATATAATCAGGGCGCCAGGTATCTTAGCTGGTTTCTTACACCTGCAACTGTATGTCTTGCAATTCCGCTGTATGAGCAGTGGAGTCTTCTTAAGAAGAATTACAAGGCAGTTGTTGTTGGAATAGCATCAGGTGTGCTTACAAGTTTAACAACGGTATTTGTGTTATCTAAACTTATGAATCTGAGCCATGCGGAATATGTTACACTTCTTCCAAAGTCAATTACAACGGCTATTGGTATGGGAGTTTCTGAGGAGCTTGGAGGTTATGTAACAATCACAGTTGCAGTTATTGTTGTAACAGGAGTTCTTGGAAATATATTTGGTGAGCTTATATGTAAAATATTCAGAATAAAAGAACCGATTGCCAAAGGACTTGCGTTGGGATCTGCTGCACATGCGATAGGTACAGCCAAGGCTATGGAAATGGGCGAAATTGAAGGTGCAATGAGCAGTCTTTCAATAGCAGTTGCAGGTATACTTACAGTTGTACTTTCATCATTATTTGCTGGATTTATGTAAAATTAGGAGGACAGTGTGAAAATATAATTTTCACACGCGGGATTTGTGCCTGCGCGCACTTGGCACAAACCCGTTATGCGCAAAAAGCGTGCGCGGAAAAGAGGTATATATGATAATTACGATTGCAAGACAATGTGGATGTATGGGTGACCAGATTGGAAAAGCACTGGCAGAGAAATATTTTATACCATTCTATGATAAGGATGCTGTGTGCAGGCTGGCAAAAGAGAAAGGTCTGTATGAAAAATATCCATATTTTTATGGGGAAATGCCACTTGATATGATGTTATATGCTGATACAATGGCAGGTGATGATACATCAGATAATGGAAAAACTCCACGCAAGGCTATGGCAGAAATAATTGGCAATGAAAACTGCGTAGTTGTCGGCAGATGCGGAAACAATGCATTCAGACACAGAGAAGATGTTATATCAGTATTTCTCACAGGAAACAAAGAGAAAAGAGCAGAACTTATAGAAAAGAAGCACAATGTCAGCTCTAAGAAAGCAGCAAAGATAGTTGAAGATACAGACCTTAGAAGACGCACATATCACAATTATTATACCGGTGAAGAATGGGGAAATGCAGAATATTACGATATAAGCATAGATGTTTCAAAGGTTGGGGAAGATGGTGCATTAAGACTTATAGAAGCTTATATTAATGAGACAGGGGTGTTGTAATCTGAAACAGGATAATATGAATCAGAAGAAAATATCGCAGGAATACGAAAAGGCAATTGAATACATTTATGAGCTTATGAAAAGCGGGACGCTTACAATAGGAAGCAGGCTGCCAACTGAGCGTGCACTTGCAGAAACACTTGGCATAGGACGCAATTCAACAAGAGAAGCATTAAGTATTATGCATGGAATGGGACTTATAGAACGCCGTCAGGGTTCTGGCAATTATATATCAGAAAATGTAGGACAGTCCATAAAGCAGACAATATTAATGATGATTGCATTAAAAACTGTTACTAAGCGTGAAGTGTGTGAATTCCGCCGCATGATGGAAAAGTCAGTGTGTAATGCAGTAATACATACAGGTCTTACGAAAGAACAACAGGGACGGTTGGAAAGTCTGGTTAATCAGATGAAGACAGAAACAGGTGACATGCTTGTTGATACTGATAAAGCATTTCACGAGGAACTGATTGCAGACACAGGTAATAACCTGTGGATTACACTGATGGAAGCTGTTGTTGAAGTCTACCGCGAATGGATAGATTATGTCATAAAGCATGCAGATGGAATTATGAAAAAGAAACTTTTAAAGACACATGAAATGATATATGATAGTCTTATAAAGAAGAATATTGAGACACTTAATACGGCAATTGATGAGCATTACGATATAATTGAGGAGCTGCTGAGATAAAGAAGCTATAACAAGGAGGATATATGAAATACAAAATCGTTATATTTGATCTTGACGGAACCATACTTAATACATTGGAAGACCTTGCGGATAGTACTAATTATGCACTTTCGGTATTTGACATGCCTGAGAGGACGATTGAAGAAATCAGACATTTTGTTGGCAATGGAATAAGAAAGCTGATGGAAAGAGCGGTACCACAGGGAACACCGGAAAGCATGATAGTTAAGGTACATGAAATATTTACAGAGCATTACAAGAAGCACTGTGCAGATAAGACAAGACCTTATGATGGAATAAAAGAGCTTATTGAGAATATAAGAAATGCGGGTGTGTATACTGCGGTTGTATCAAATAAGGCTGATTATGGAGTGCAGGCTTTATGCAAAGATTATTTTCCGGGACTATTTGATTATGCGGTTGGAGAGAGAGAAGGCATAAGAAGAAAACCATATCCGGACAGCGTTAATGAAGTATTAAGACAGTTTGATGTTGACAGAACACAGGCTGTATATGTCGGGGACTCAGAAGTAGATGTCCAGACAGCGGCTAATGCAGGAATGGATGTATGTATGGTTGGCTGGGGCTTCAGAGATGAAGAGTTCTTAAAGGATAATGGGGCTGAGTTTGTTGTACACAGCCCCGCAGAAGCATGGGAATTCATTAATAAGTAATATACTTATACTACGTTATGAAGCAGGGATGACTGCAATTCACAAAGCTGGGGATTCTCGGATTTACGAATCAGTTCTACCAGACCTTTAGTGATAAGCATTGCACCGTCCTTGTTAAAATGTGTATTTTCAGAAACAGTTTCTGGCTTGGCGAGTTCTTTTAAGAAGTCGTCAGGCCATTTTCCTTTATTGATACCTTTCTTGATAGAGGTATATCTATGTATATTATCATGTCCGATTTTTTCAAAGAGATTAACTGAATAAGAAAACAGGTCAAGTACAGGAGTGCCGGTTTCTTCGCCAATCTGGCGCATAGCTCTTATATAGCTGAAATTATTACCGCCGTGGCAGCCGGGAGCGTCCATGATTGTTCCGTCAGCATTGAAAAATGTTCTTGCCGGAGCGGTGACTAATACAGGAATTGCGTTGTGTTTTATTGCCATATCAATAAACTGTTTGATGAACCATTTGTAACTTCCCATAGAAGCGTCCTTTGAATATGGGTAATAGGTATCATATGGATAAGACCGGTTTATGGCAAGTACACTGTTAAGTACTGCCTGTTTATCAGTTATGGAATCATCATTATTGAGTGCCTCAATATATTCAGGAGATATATAATTCTTAGGCATCTTAACTCCTGCTATAACAGGAAATCGACCTGATTCATCTGGTACGCCAAGCGGAGTTTGACGGTTAAACATAGATTTGTAATCCTTGGAATCATCATCATTATGGCAGAACTCTATAAAAAGATAGTCGCCAGCCTGAATATGTCTGTCAATCTCTTCAAATCTTCCTTCATTAATAAAAAGTCTTGAACTTCTGCCGCCTTTGGCATAGTTAAATACATTTACATCAGGCTTAAAGAAACGTGGCAGAAACTGCCCCCAGCCTGCAATAAATTCTTCCTCAGTATAATTCTGTACAATCGAATCTCCAGCAAGATAAATATTCATACATACCTCCTTGTTTTGCGAAGCAAAATGCGACTGCCCATGCAGGAGCAGAGGTATTGCCTCCGTTGTTTTGCGAAGCAAAATGCTTTCAATAAGTTAATTATAGCCTTAAATGTTCTGACAAACTACATTTGTTTTGTGAATATACTCATTAAAAACAGATATTTAATGTTTCTGGCGGACAGCATTGCACAACTTAAAGAAAAAGTGTTATAATACAAGGCAAATATAAGCACGAGGAGATTAATATACATGTACGAATTTACAGAAGACTGTATGATACACATTGATAATATTGATGAAGAACATAGAAAACTGTTCCAGATGCTTAATGAAGCATTTGCACTGGTAAAAGAAACAGATAATGCTGCGTCAATTGCGAAGAATCTTATAGATAATCTTAAGGATTATGCTATTACACATTTTGCTCATGAAGAAGAATACATGAAGAGTATTCATGATCCGGAGCTGCCGATACAACAGAGAGAACACAAAGCATTTGCAGAAAAGATTAATACATTTAAGTTAGATGAATCTTCACCGGAGGCAGCAAGAAATTCTCTTAATGAGCTTCTGCTTTATCTTACCAGATGGCTTTACAGCCACATCTTGAGCAGCGACATGATGATTGGAAAGATGGCACCAGAAACTAACGTTGATGACGCATTTGCATTTACAGACAAATATATAACAGGAATTGAGCTTGTCGATGAGGAGCATAAGCATCTTTTTGATATTATCAGGGACACTAATGATGTTATACATGCAGAACTTCTTCATGATAAATATGATGAGATTATGAGACTTCTGGCAGAACTTAAGGATTATACAGAGTCGCATTTCAGTGATGAGGAAGAACTGATGAAGAAAATCGGATATCCTGAAATTGAAGCACAGAAAAGGGCACATTCAGCGTTTGTAGAAAAGCTTGTAAATATTGATTTCAGGGAGCTTGAGGCAATGGATGATAATCAGGAAGAATATCTTATGGATCTTATAGGATTCCTGCTTGGCTGGCTGTCTAACCATATACTTGCTTCGGATAAGAAGATTGGGGAATATGTGAAGGAACATTCGATAGAAATTCAATAAAAATCAAATAAAAAGTATTGATGTTTATGCTATAAAAGCATATAATACAATTGAGAACAGAAATGTTCTTCTTCGTCATTAATGATGAGTCCTGTGACGGTTCTGACAGGACGGTAAAATAAAAAGTGACCGAGCGATGAGTCCTGTGACGGTTCCGACAGGACGGTAAAATAAAAAGTGACCGAATGATGAAGCTGATTACGAGAGGCTGTATAGTCTCTCGTTTCTTTTTACTCAGTCGAGTGTATATTTCCAGAGGAGACAATTGAATGAATTTACCACAGAATGATTATCAGATTCTTAGGTTGACGGAACATTTTTATAATGCATATCCTGATCCGCCATATAGAGAAGTATTGAAGAAGAACCAGAGAGCATATAATTGCTTATTATTTTAGACTCATTATGACTTTTTTTATATGCATTCCATATAGAACAGAAATACATCATCCATATGCTTTTCATTTTTCAAAAACCAAAAGATCTAAAGCACATAAATCGGGATTGGACTATAGTAAAATAATCATTATAACTAAGACAAATTATTTGGATTCTACAGATGCTATCGTTGATAAAGATGAGTATAATGAGACGATGATAAATTTAGAACGAATAAAAAAAGATGCACTTGATTATGTAGAAGAATATATGGAATGTATGAATGGGAAAAGAAAGCTACATAAAAAAATGTTTGATAGAAAATATGGATTTTCAGCATTACAATATTTTCATAAAGAGTTAGGGATAGAAGTCTTGAAACAGACATAAATGGATTTATTATTAATATGGCAGTCTGCTTTTCAGATTGATAAAAAGACACGATATACTATAAAAATATTTACAATGGGGGGGAAGTGCTATAATTCTCACGATAATTCTATGTAAGAATTGTACAATATGAGAATGAGGAGAGGATTAAAATGCAGACAAGAAAAATAGCATGTGCAGTAATGGGAGCATTGATGATTACATCAGTATTAGCAGGATGTGGGAAGAAGGAGAATACAACAACTGCTGGTAATGAAGGGAACTCACAGGTTAGCCAGACGCAGGAAAGCAGTTCTAAGAGTGAAGAAAAATCAACTAGTCAGAGTAATGATTTCCTTGAGAATAAAGCAGATATTTTTACAGGATTTACAGTGCAAATACCAAAAGGATATAGCAAAGCTGGAAGCGCGGGAAAAATATTATTTAACGCATCAGATAAAACAGATTTATATATATCAAACATATTAGATACAAAAAAAATGGAGCCACTTTCAGATGTAACTAAAGAAAAATTATCTGAACATATATCACAAAATTTATGGGTCGACGATGGTATCGCTAAACATATCACGGGATATAAAAAAGATGTTCCTGTGACATTAACATCAGTTGCTGACACAGAGGTTAATGGAATAAAGATGAAGAAGTTTGAAGGAAAGCTTACATTGGCTAAGTCAAGCAGTGATACGGATACAACATGGGATTGTTATATATATGGATATGTATTTGAAACAAGGGTAAATACCATGGTGTTTTATGGACTTGAGCAGGAACAGTCACAGCCAGCAGATAAGATTGCTCTAATAAAGAAGAATATGGATGCAATGGTTCAGACAATACAGATTAATAAGTAATCAAGAATAATGAGGGAGGTGCAATAGCTTATGGCAATATTGGGAAAATAAAGCCAGTATTGCACTGCCCATATTCTCACTTTTCAACAGTTGAGGTCAAGCCACTTATGATGGCATTACCATTCATGGCAGAAACAACAACGAGTCAGCTATCAGGAACAAAATGGTATACCGTTAAGTATAAGGGAACAGCAGGATATTGATAATAAATCAATAAATAATAATGGTTAAAGGAGAATAATGAAATGAAAAAGTTAACATGTGCAGTAATGGGAGCATTGATGATTACATCAGTATTAGCAGGATGTGGGAAGAAGGAGAATACAACAACTGCTGGTAATGAAGGGAACTCACAGGTTAGCCAGACGCAGGAAAGCAGTTCTAAGAGTGAAGAAAAGTCAACTAGTCAGAGTAATGATTTGTTGGAGAGTCAAACGGATATTTTTACAGGATATAAAGCACAAATACCTAAGGGATATTATAAAACTGGAAGTACAGGAAAAATAATATTTAATGCAGCAGATAAAACAGATTTGTATATATCAAGAGTGTTGGAAGCAAACAGTGTAGAACCACTCTCTGGGATAAATAAAGAAAAAATATCGGAATACATATCAGAATTATTATGGATTGACGATGGTATTTCTGAACATATTACGGGGTATACAAAAGATGTTCCTGTAATAGTTACCTCCGTTGCTGATACAGAAGTTAATGGAATAAATATGAAGAGATTTGAAGGTAAACTCACATTAGCAAAGTCAAGCAGTGATACGAATACAACATGGGATTGCTATATATATGGATATGTATTTGAAACTAAGAGAAATACCATAGCATTTTATGGACTTGAGCAGGAACAGTCACAGCCAGCAGATAAGATTGCTTTAATAAAGAAGAATATGGATGCAATGGTTCAGACAATACAGATTAATAAGTAATC
>ERZ1026882.474-NODE-474-length-22150-cov-5.137316_pt1 | contig 22150 bp, 14 predicted proteins | sample MGYA00380171_ERZ1026882 | MGnify/ENA primary metagenome ERZ1026882 (study PRJEB33269, sample SAMEA4719807) | human gut metagenome | biome: human-associated habitat; feature: organic feature; material: feces | place: Cameroon | collected 2013-10 ...
GCTGATGAGCTGGATCGATGAGAAGTTTTCGAGAGAATACCTGCTGGAATATACAGTGGAAGCCGGAAGACCGGACAGCATTACAGAAGAGAAGTTGAAAGTCATAAAGAATCATGACATTACAAGAATTTCCATTAATCCACAGAGTATGCAGCAGAAGACGCTGGATGTGATTGGAAGAAAACATACCGTAGAAGAGATAAAAGAAGCCTATGCACTGGCCAGAAAGACTGGATTCGATAATATCAATATGGATATCATCGCAGGACTTCCGGGAGAAGATATTTCTGACATGGAAGATACACTGGCACAGATCGCACAGATGCATCCGGACAGTCTGACAGTGCATTCACTGGCGATCAAAAGAGCAGCCAGAATGGAGATGGAGGATTTGAACCGGGATGCGAAAGAGACGCATGAGATCCTTTCTGACATGATCGAGAGGGCTGCAAAGGCAGCAAAAGAGATGGATCTTTTCCCGTATTATCTGTACAGACAGAAGAATATTGCAGGGAATTTTGAAAATGTTGGTTATGCAAAGGTTGACAAAGCCGGAATATACAATATACTTATTATGGAAGAAAAACAATCTATTATTGCCGCAGGAGCCGGAGCATCGACAAAGATTGTATTGAAGGATCCGATTCCTATGCCGGGCAGTAAAAAGAAGAAAATGACGCGTCTGATCCGTCAGGAGAATGTCAAGGCGGTAGATGCCTACATCGACAGGATCGACGAAATGATAGAACGCAAAGGAGAATGGTTATGGCATTAAAGAAGAAACCGGTTACCGGTATGAAAGACATGCTCCCACGTGAGATGGAGATCCGTGATTACCTGATCGGACTGATCAAAGAGACGTATAAAACATACGGATTCTGTTCCATCGAGACACCATGTGTGGAACATATCGAGAACCTGTGCAGCAAACAGGGCGGAGACAACGAGAAACTGATCTTCAAGATCTTAAAAAGAGGAGAAAAACTGAAGATCGATACAGCAAAAGAAGAAAACGATCTGGTAGACGGAGGACTGCGTTATGATCTTACCGTACCGCTTGCCAGATATTATGCAAACCATTCGAATGAATTGCCGGCACCTTTTAAGGCATTGCAGATTGGTAATGTATGGAGAGCAGACCGTCCGCAGAAAGGACGTTTCAGACAGTTCATGCAGTGTGATATTGATATCTTAGGAGAGCCGGGAAATCTCGCAGAGATCGAACTGATCCTTGCAACGACAGCTATGCTTGGCAAATTAAGCTTCCAGAACTTTACGGTATGTATCAATGACCGTAATATCCTGAAAGCAATGGCTGCTTACAGTGGTTTCCGTGAGGATGATTATGATGAAGTCTTCATCATTCTGGATAAGATGGACAAGATCGGTGCAGAAGGTGTTGCGAAAGAATTAGAAGAGATGGGATATGTAAAGGAAAATGTAGAGACTTATCTTCAGTTATTTAAGGATGTAGCACCAGATGTAACAGGTATCCGTTTCCTGAAAGAAAAACTGGGCGACTGCTTAAGTGAAGAGACAGCAGACAGTATGGAAATGATCATTTCCAGTGTTGAGACCGCAAAAGAATGCGAATTCAATATCAAATTCGATCCGACACTTGTAAGAGGACAGTCTTACTATACAGGAACGATCTTTGAAGTGACGATGGATGATTTCGGCGGATCTGTAGCCGGAGGCGGCCGTTATGATAAGATGATCGGTAAATTCACCGGGCAGGATACACCTGCATGTGGATTCTCAATCGGATTCGAACGAATCGTCATGCTGCTTCTGGAAAATGGATATGAAGTTCCGACTGTAAAAGAGAAGAAAGCATATCTGTTAGAGAAGAAGATGACAAAAGAAGGGCTTTTAAAGGTTATGTCACTTGCAAAGACAGACCGTCAGGCAGGAAAACAGGTCCTGATCGTCAACATGAAGAAGAATAAAAAGTTCCAGAAAGAACAGCTTACTGAAGACGGTTATACAGAAATCGTGGACTGTTATGCAGATTCCGTGGAAAATTTATAAGATATATAGGAAACAATAAATTACGGCGTAAGGACGTCGGAAAAGGAGATAAAGAAACATGGCAGAATCAATGAAAGGGTTAAAAAGAACCCACAGATGTGCAGAATTATCTGCAGCCAATGTAGGAGAGAAAGTTACCATTATGGGATGGGTACAGAAGAACCGTAATAAGGGCGGTCTGGTATTCGTAGATGTCAGAGACCGTTCAGGTATTATCCAGGTGGTATTCGAAGAAGGAAAATGCGAAGCGGCACTGATCGAAAAGGCAGCTAAGCTTCGTGCAGAATATGTAGTAGCAATCGTAGGAACAGTAGCAAAACGTTCCGGTGCAGTGAATGATCATCTTGCAACAGGAGAGATAGAGGTGATTCCGGAAGAACTTCGTATTCTTTCTGAATCAGAGACACCGCCGTTCCACATCGAAGAGAATTCTAAAACAAAAGAAGAAGTACGTCTGAAATACAGATACCTGGATCTTAGAAGACCGGATCTGCAGCGCAATCTGATGATGAGAAGCAAGGTTGCAACTCTGACACGTCAGTTCCTTGCGGAAGAAGGATTTCTTGAGATTGAGACACCGGTTCTGATCAAAAGTACACCGGAAGGAGCAAGAGATTACCTCGTACCTAGCCGTATCCAGCAGGGACAGTTCTATGCACTGCCACAGTCACCACAGTTATTCAAACAGTTATTGATGTGTTCAGGATATGACAGATATTTCCAGATTGCAAAATGCTTCCGTGACGAAGATTTACGTGCAGACCGTCAACCGGAATTCACACAGATCGATATGGAGTTATCTTTCGTGGATGTCGATGATGTAATCGAAGTAAATGAAAGACTGCTTGCCAAATTATTCAAAGAAGTACTGGGCGTGGAAGTATCTCTTCCAATCCAGAGAATGACATGGCAGGAAGCAATGGACCGCTTTGGTTCAGATAAGCCGGATATTCGTTTTGGTATGGAACTGACAAACGTAACAGATGTTGTAAAAGACTGTGAATTTGTAGTGTTCAAAAATGCGATCGAAAATGGTGGAACAGTTCGTGGTATCAACGCCAAAGGACAGGGCGGAATGGCTCGAAAGAAGATTGATAAACTGGTTGATTTTGCAAAAGATTATGGTGCAAAGGGACTTGCGTATATTGCAATTCATGAAGACGGAACAGTGAAATCCTCATTTGCCAAATTCATGACAGATGATGAAATGAAAGCTCTGATCGAAGCGATGGGCGGAGAGAACGGAGACTTGTTATTATTTGCTGCAGATAAGAATAAAGTTGTATGGGATACGCTGGGAGCACTTCGTCTGGAACTCGCACGTCAGATGGAACTTCTTGACAAGAATGAATACAAATTCTTGTGGGTAACAGAATTCCCACTTCTTGAGTGGAGCGAAGAGCAGAACCGTTATACAGCTATGCACCATCCATTTACAATGCCAATGGAAGAAGATCTTCAGTATATTGACAGTGATCCGGGAAGAGTCCGTGCAAAAGCATACGATATCGTATTGAATGGTAACGAGATTGGTGGAGGAAGTGTCAGAATCTTTGATCAGGATATCCAGAGCAAGATGTTTGAAGTGCTTGGATTTACAGAAGAGCAGGCACAGGAGCAGTTTGGATTCCTTCTGACAGCATTCAAGTATGGAGTGCCGCCGCACGCAGGACTTGCATATGGTCTGGATCGTCTGGTTATGCTGATGGCAAAACAGGACAGCATCCGTGATGTAATTGCATTCCCTAAAGTAAAAGATGCATCTGATCTTATGACAGAAGCACCGGGACATGTAGATGCAAAACAGCTGGAGGAACTCGGAATTGCGGTTATAGCAAAAGAAGAGAAAAAGGCAGAAGACAAAGAATAAAGTAAAAGATGCGGGAAAACCAAAGAGAAGGTTGCTCCCGCACCTTTTTTATCACTATGCGTTCGTAAGGAGCTGCCACTTGCCAAAGCATGCAGGAAAAGTTGTCGGAGTTTTCAAATTAAAAGAAAAATTCAAAAAATTAAAAAAAGCAGTTGACAATACCATATATATACGTTATACTGAATATCGTTCTGATGAACACAAAATAATAAAACATACTTGATGTGCGATAGTAGTACAGTTGGTAGTACGCCACCTTGCCAAGGTGGAGGTCGCGGGTTCGAGTCCCGTCTGTCGCTCTGAAAAGACGTTGCAAGTAGTTGCTATGCGATAGTAGTACAGTTGGTAGTACGCCACCTTGCCAAGGTGGAGGTCGCGGGTTCGAGTCCCGTCTGTCGCTCTGAATTGACTATTTGTAACGTCTTTTTTTGTGCTGATCAATTATGGGGGTGCGGATTTGTTACTGTGCAGAAAGGAGATTAAACTGTACTAATTTCCGAGCATGGGAAGAATCGGATTGAAATTATATGTAGCACTATGCTATACTAAAGTCTGTATAAATAAAGCTGCAGAATCTGCCGCTGGCAGAATATTTGTAGATACGAAAACGAAAAGAGAGTGAACAAAAAACGAGGATGTGAGAAGATGAATCAGGAAAGAGTAGTAAAAGCAGGTCTTCTGGGACTTGGAACGGTCGGCAGCGGGGTGTATAAACTTGTGGAACGCCAGAAGAATGAAATGGCATTGAAAGCCGGTGCAGGTCTTGAAATTCAGAAGATACTGGTACATAACATGAATAAGAAGAGAGAGGGTGTAGACCAGTCTCTTTTAACCGATAAGTGGGAAGATATCATGAATGATGATGAGATAGAAATCGTAATCGAAGTGATGGGTGGTATCGAACCTGCAAGAACTATGATTCTGGAAGCACTGCATGCAGGAAAGAATGTCGTGACAGCGAACAAAGATCTGGTAGCGACACATGGACACGAACTTTTGGAGGCGGCAGAAGAAAGTGGAGTGGATTTCTTATTTGAGGCAGCTGTGGCAGGAGCAATCCCGATTATCCGTCCGCTGAAGCAGTGTCTGGCGGCGAATGAGATTCAGGAAGTTATCGGTATTGTCAATGGTACGACGAACTTTATTCTGACCAAGATGATCGAAGAAGGGATGGATTTTGACGATGCACTGGCACTGGCAACAGAGCTTGGTTATGCAGAGGCAGATCCGACGGCCGATATTGAAGGACTGGATGCAGGACGTAAGGTAGCGATCATGGCATCGATTGCATTTCATTCCAGAGTTACATTCGATGATGTATATACAGAAGGAATTACAAAAATTACTGCGAAAGATGTGGAATACGCAGAAGAATTCGGTGATGTGATTAAATTACTCGGTGTTGCACATAATACGGAAGAAGGAATTGAGGTTGCTGTTCATCCGATGATGATTCCGAAGGAACATCCGCTTGCATCCGTGAGAGATTCGTTTAATGCAGTATTTGTCCGCTCTGATGCTGCCGGTGATACGATGTTCTACGGAAGAGGAGCAGGGGAACTCCCGACGGCCAGTGCGATCATGGGTGATGTGATCGATGTGATCCGTGATATACAATACCATTGTACAGGAAGAATCAGTTGTACCTGTTATCGTGAGACACCGGTAAAGAACTTTAAAGAAGTAAAGAACAAGTTCTATATCCGTATGCTGGTGGATAATAAACCAGGTGTACTTGCTGCAATTGCAAGTGTATTCGGAGTGCATAAAGTAAGTATTGCAAGAGTGATTCAGAAGACAAAAGAAAATGATGCAGCAGAGCTTGTTATCGTTACAGAAGCAGTAAAAGAAAAGCATCTGGAAGATGCACTGGCTCATCTGGTGGATATGGATACGACACGGGAGATTGGAACCGTGATCCGTGAATATTAAATAATAAATAGCAGAATATTTTCAGAGGACGGAGGCCGTAACAAGCTCCGTCTTTTATGATCGCCGTATGGTGAAAATCAAATAAGAATCCATGAATAATTAGTGAGAAAATAAGGAGTGAAAGAAAGTTGAAAGAACAGAAAAAAGTGAATCCTCTGGCAACAGAAAGAGAGGGAAAACTGATCGCGAAATTCGCAATTCCGGCAATTATCAGTATGCTGGTGAGTTCATTATATAATATTGTAGATCAGATCTTTATCGGACAGGGAGTCGGACTTCTGGGAAATGCAGCGACTAATATTGCATTTCCTGTGTCGATCATCTGTACGGCAACAGCACTTCTTCTTGGAATCGGAAGTGCGTCGAATTTTAATCTGTGTTCCGGAGCGGGAGATCATGAGAAAGCAAGCAGGATTGCGGGGACCGGGCTTTCCATGCTGGTGATCTGTGGTGTGATCATTGCAGCAGTGGTACTGGTGTTCCTGGATCCTCTGCTGCATCTTTTCGGTGTGACGACAAAGATCCTGCCATATGCACAGGATTATACAGGAATTACGGCATTTGGAATTCCGTTCCTGATTTTGACAACCGGAGGGAATCATCTGATCCGCGCGGACAGAAGTCCTACGTACTCTATGACTTGTATGCTGACAGGGGCAATTATTAATACGGTGTTAGATCCGCTGTTTATCTTTGGATTCCACTGGGGGATCAAAGGCGCTGCGTGGGCGACCGTGATCGGACAGATCGTATCCGGAATTATGGTAATTGTATATTTTGGAAGATTTCGTAAAATGGAGCTGAAAAAAGAGATGTTCCGTCCGAGAGGCCATCTCCTGAAAATGATCCTGTCATTGGGAATGGCTTCCTGTATCAATCAGATTGCCATGGCTGTGGTACAGATTACAATGAATAATACACTGCGCTATTATGGTGCGGCTTCTGTATATGGAACAGATATTCCACTGGCGTGTGTGGGCGTTATCTCAAAGGTAAATATGGTGTTCATGGCTATTGCAATCGGGATTTCCCAGGGATGTCAGCCAATCTGGGGATATAATTATGGAGCGGGATCGTATGACAGAGTAAAACGCACTTATTGGAAAGCATTCCGCGTTGCTATGACGGTTGGAATTGTGTTCTTCTTGTGTTTCCAGTTTTTCCCGACGCAGCTTGTGAGTATCTTTGGTACGGGAAGCAAAGAATATTATGAATTTGCGGCAAGATATTTCAGGATTTTTATGTTTATGACATTTGTTAATGGAATCCAGCCAATGTCATCCGGATTCTTTACATCAATTGGTAAAGCGAAGCTGGGTATTGTAGTGTCGCTTACAAGACAGGTAATCTTTTTACTTCCGCTGATACTTATATTCCCGATTTTTATGGGAATTGACGGGGTGATGTATGCGGGACCGATCGCAGATGCGGCAGCGGGAAGTGTCGCAATTGGATTCGCTGTAAAAGAGATTCGTGCGATGGATAAGATTGCATAGCCTGTTGGAATATGGTAAAATAAATTGAAATAGTCCGGGTATTTATGAATACCCGGACTGATGACGGTATTACAGGAAAATGGGAGAATACAAAGGATGAAAGAACGATTACCCGTTGGATTCATGTTCAAACAGATCAATAATATTTATGAAAAGGAATTCAATAACCTGCTTCGGGGGATAGGAATCACATCATCGCAGTGCGCAGTGCTGGATTATCTTCTTGGCAGCAGTAAGGAGTTTGTGAATCAGAAAGACATTGAAAAGGCGTTAAGTCTTAAGAATCCGACGGTAACGGGAATTTTAAAAAGGTTAGATGAAAAAGGATTCATTCTGGCAGTTCCAAGTAATCAGGACAAAAGATGCAAGAACATTTACCCGACGGAAAAAGCATATGATATTCAGAAAAAGATGGACAATTACCGGAAGAAGATAGAGCGGAGGCTGACGATCGGGATGAGTAAAAAGGAAATCGCGGCATTGGAAAAGATGCTGGACCGGGTTCTTTATAATATCAGTGATCCGTAAAGAGAACAGGAAAAGGACAGGAGAAACAAAAAATGAGTTATGCAGACAAAGTATTTATCAATATGTGCCGTGACATTATCGATAACGGTACCGATACCAGAGGCGAAAAAGTAAGACCGGTATGGGAAGATGGAACACCGGCATATACGATCAAGAAATTCGGAGTTGTGAACAGGTATGATCTGTCGAAAGAATTTCCGGCACTGACACTTCGAAGAACAGCAATCAAAAGCTGTACGGATGAGCTTTTGTGGATCTGGCAGCAGAAATCGAATAATATCAATGATCTTCACAGTCATATCTGGGACAGTTGGGCGGATGAAAACGGTTCGATCGGAAAGGCTTATGGATATCAGATGGGCGTAAAGCACCAGTATAAAGAAGGCATGTTTGATCAGGTGGACCGTGTAATCTATGACCTTAAGAATAATCCATACAGCAGAAGAATCATGACGAATATTTATGTGCATGAAGATCTGCATGAGATGAATCTCTATCCGTGTGCATACAGTATGACATTTAATGTAACCAAGAAACCGGGACATGATAAACTGACATTGAATGCAATCCTGAATCAGAGATCGAATGATGTCCTTGCGGCAAATAACTGGAATGTATGTCAGTATGCCGTATTGATCCATATGCTGGCGCAGGTATGTGATATGGAAGTCGGAGAGTTCGTACATGTGATCGCAGATGCACATATTTACGACAGACATGTGCCGATGATAGAGGAACTGATCAGCCGCAAGCCGCTTCCGGCACCGAAGTTCTGGCTGAATCCGGAGATCAAAGACTTTTATCAGTTTACAAGAGATGATGTAAAATTGATCGATTATCAGACACATGATCAGATTAAGAATATTCCGGTGGCAGTGTAGAAGAAATATTATTAGCCGGTGGCAGTCAGAGATAAGAATATATCATACGTAAAGAGGAGATGTAGATTATGAATTTGATCGTTGCAGTAGATTCAAACTGGGCAATAGGAAAAGAAAATAAGTTACTGGTGAGTATTCCGCAGGATATGAAGTTTTTCAGAGAGACAACGAAAGGGAAAGTTGTAGCGATGGGAAGAAAGACACTGGAAAGCTTTCCGGGTGGACAGCCGCTTAAGAATCGTGTGAATGTAGTACTTACAACAGACAAGAACTATAAAGTAAAAGATACAGTCATTGTACATACCATAGAAGAGATGGTGGATGAACTGAAAAAATATGATTCGGAAGATATATTTGTGATCGGTGGAGAGAGTATTTACCGCCAGATGCTTCCGTATTGTACAAAAGCATATATTACAAAAATAGACCATGCATATGATGCAGATACATATTTCCCGAATCTGGATGAGGATCCGGAGTGGGAGATGACGAAGATCAGTGATGAACAGACTTATTTTGATCTGGAATATGTGTTTACAATCTACGAGAGGAGATAACAGATCGAAAATGAGAGTGCTTAGTGTCACGGCGCAGAAGCCATGCAGTACGGGAAGCGGCGTTTATCTGACCGAGGTGGTGAGATCTCTGGCCAAGATGGGTGTTTCGCAGGCCGTGGTGGCGGGCGTCACAAGAGAGGATCGGGTGGATATGCCGGAAGGGGTAACGGTATATCCGGTATATTTTGCGTCAGAAAAGCTTCCGTATCCGGTAGTAGGAATGTCGGATGAGATGCCTTATACCAGTACAAGATATCGGGATATGACAGAAGAGATGGCCGGACAATTTAAAGCTGCATTTCTTGAAGTTCTGGATGAAGCAATAGAAAAAGAAAATCCGGATATTATCTTATGCCATCATTTGTATTACCTGACGGCGCTGATAAGAGCACATTATCCTGCTAAAAAAGTATATGGATTTTGCCATAATACGGATCTGAGACAGATGGAGAGTATTTTATTTGAAAGAAATTTTATCAGGCAGGAGATTCCGAAACTTGACAGGATATTTGCACTTCAGGAAGCGCAGAAAGAAAAAATAAAAAAAATATATCCGGTATCAGAAAAACAGATGACTGTGATAGGAACCGGATATAACAGTGAGGTCTTTAAAAAGACAGGCATAAAATTAAGCAGGAAAGACGGAAAAATCCGTATGATTTTTGCGGGGAAGATTACACAGAAGAAAGGTGTAAAAAGTCTTCTGAGAGCATTGAAGCTTCTGGATTATGAAAAAGAAAAAATACAACTTGTTCTTGCCGGAGGTGCCGGAAACCTCGTTGAATATGAAGAGATTAAAGAACTGGCAGATGGATGCAGATATCCGGTAGTGTTTGCTGGATGTGTAATGCAATCAAGGCTTGCAGAGCTATACAATGACTGTGATATTTTTGTGCTTCCGTCTATGTATGAGGGCCTTCCGTTGACTGTGATTGAGAGTCTGGCCTGTGGTGACAGAGTAGTAATGACGAAATTGGAAGGAATTGCCGAGTGGCTTGCTGATATGGTCCCGGACGCAGATATCCGGTACGTGTTACCTCCGGGGATGAAAGGAACGGATGAACCGCTGGAGGAAGAATTACCGGCATTTGAAAGCAGACTTGCAGAAGCTTTACGGGAAGCAATTGAGGAAAAAGATACAAAAGAATGTGATGTCAGCAGGATTTCCTGGAAAAAAATCGCACGGGAAGTAATCCGGTAAAATGCCAAAGAGCCTGCCGATGCCAACGTTGTTTCCATACTATGGTATTATAAAAAGTGGGAAGATGATTGATTTCATCTTCCCGCATTTTTTATGCTGTACGTTCTACAGTGTATCATTTCTTCTTACATATCCAGGACGATCCTCGGAAGATGTAAGCTCTTTTACATGTGTGATCTTGGCGTGTTTGTCAACAACCTGATTTTCAATATGTACATTCTCACCGATGTATGCGTCAGAAAGAACTACGCAGTTCTTAATAACAGCACCTTTTTTGATGATACATCCACGTCCTACAACAGAATGTTCCAGAGAACCTTCAATCAGACATCCGTTTGATACAATAGAATTTTTAGCATTTCCTGATTCGAAATACTGTGTCGGGCAGGAATCATTTGTTCTTGTGTAGATTGGCCAGTTTGGATCAAACAGATTCTGAGCAGTTTTAATATCTGTCAGAGAAAGGTTTGAATCATAATAACTCTTGAAATCAGAGATTGCAGCGAAATAACCTTTGTGAGAAACACCGCGGATATCGAGTTCATCACAGGATGCATTCACGATATCTAATAAAGTGTATACAGAAGAAGTCTTTCTTGCTTTGTGGATCAGTTCGATGAACAGATCTTTCTTCATAACATAAGTATCCATGAAGATATTTTTATTCTTTGCATTTCCGTGATTCTGTTCCAGAGAAAGAACTCCTTTCTGTTTGTTCAGGTTCAATGCGTAACAGTTCAGGAAATATTCTTTTGCAGTATCTACAGAATGATACAGTAATGTAATATCTGCACCGGATTCGATATGATCATTTAACAGTTTCTTGTAATCCTGTGTGTAGACCATGTAACTTGGTGCAATAACAACATATTCGGCCAGTTCTTGTTCAATATATTCCAGGTTTTCAATATAAGAAGCAATGTCATTGTTATACAGATTCATGTTCATTCCGAGACTGGAATAGAGAATCTGAAGATTACCGCTCTTTGAGTTGATATTGTAGTGGCGTCCTGTTCCAAGATGCGCAGTCAAAGACTGTGGCTTTCTGCGGATATAGACCTGAATGTGGTCGATACCACTGTTACTCATATTTGAGATAGGGAAGTCAATAACACGATAACGTCCAAGGAAAGAGAATGCACCTACCGGACGATATTCCTGCATGCCTTCCACTCCGATGTGATTTCCGGCAAAGTTTACGATTCCAAATGCTTTAGCCATATTATTCTACCCCCTTTACACGTTTGGAAATGAGCTCGATATGTTCGCTCTTTGCGTCGCCGACAACTGCGCCTGCACCAATTTTAACATTATCAGCAACCAGTGCACGTGTAACGACAGCATTTTCATCTACTACTACACCAGGCATCAGTACACTGTCGATAATCTTAGCGCCTTTTCCTACTTTTGCACCTGTGAAAAGTACGGAATTTGTAATTTCACCTTCGATTACGCAGCCCTGATTGACGAATGCATGGTTAATTTCAGCATCCGGTCCGATATACTGAGGAAGAGCAGTAGCATCCTCTGTGTAAATTTTCCAGGTAGGATCGTTCAGATCCAGCTCGTTGTTCTTACTGAGCAGATCCATGTTGGCTTCCCAGAGAGAATCAATCGTTCCTACATCTTTCCAGTATCCTTTGAATTTGTATGCATATAATTTCTTTCCGTCATTCAGAAGAGTTGGTATGATATCTTTTCCAAAATCATGGTTGGAATCAGGATCTTTCATATCGGCAACCAGTTTTTTACGTAACAGTTTCCAGTTGAAGATATAGATTCCCATAGATGCAAGATTACTCTTTGGATGTTCTGGTTTTTCTTCAAATTCTATGATACGGTTCTCATCATCTGTATTCATGATACCGAAACGGCTTGCTTCTTTCATCGGAACTTCGATAACGGCAATTGTTGCATCTGCTCCGTTATCTTTATGTTCCTGCAACATCTTATCATAATTCATCTTGTAGATATGATCTCCGGAAAGTACCAGAAGATATTCCGGTGAGTATGTATCGATAAAGTCGATATTCTGTGAGATTGCGTCAGCAGTACCTCTGTATACATCCAGATTGGCATCTGCTTTCTCACGTGGTGGAAGAACAAAAACACCACTTTCTTTTGCGTCTAATCCCCAGCGTCTGCCTGCAGCAACATAACTGTTTAACAGAATGGATTCATACTGGGTTAATACTCCTACAACATTGATGCCGCTGTTGGCACAGTTACTGAGTGGAAAATCAATGATTCTGTATTTTCCACCATAAGAAACAGCTGGTTTTGCAACTTTATTTGTCAGTTCGTGAAGACGTGAGCCTCTACCGCCGGCCAATATCATCGCTAACATATTATTTTGTTTCATAATATATCCTCCTTATTGCTTATGAATATATTGTATAATTTTTTGCAAAGATTTGCCATATAATTTTTGAAAAAAATGGAAAAAATCACAAATTTTTTTGAAAAATACACTTAAATTTGTGGAAAGGGTGAAAAATTTGACAGATTATGGTAAAAAAAGCATGACAAGAAATTAACGAAATGAAAAGAGTTGACAATATTGTAGAATATCACATATAATATTTTATAAATATTCAGTGAATGCTATGACAAGGAGGAGTACATAGATTCCCGAAGCAAAGAGAGAAGATGGAAGGTGCAAGTCTTCGTGAAGGATTTATGGAAGTAGCCTTTGAGCTGTGAACCGAAAGGATATAGATAAAGTGTAAGAATATCTGAGTAGACTTCAACGCAGTCCCAGCGTTATCAGGGAGGCAGTATCGGAAAGTGAAACCAGGATAAGGGAAACGTTCCTGTACTGAACAGAGAGCAGAAAGTAATTTCTGAATTTAGGTGGTAACACGGATGTAATATTCGCCCTGAGCTGACAGCTTGGGGTGTTTTTTATTATATCCGGTATAAAAATGATCAGATTTCAAGGAGGTAGTATATGAAGAAGATCAGTGGCAATAAATTACTGGTAAAAGCACTGAGTGAAGAGCAGGTGGATACAATATTCGGTTATCCGGGAGCCTGTACAATTGACATCAGTGACGAACTTTATAAACAGGATTATACAAAGGTGATCCTTCCAAGGCAGGAAGTGGCATTGGTGCATGAAGCAGATGCTTATGCAAGATCAACGGGAAAAGTAGGTGTATGTCTTGTTACGAGCGGACCTGGAGCAACGAATCTTGTAACAGGACTTGCAACAGCATATTACGACAGTGTACCGCTTGTATGCTTTACAGGTCAGGTATCCAGACACCTGATCGGTAATGATGCATTTCAGGAAGTTGATATCGTAGGAATTACCAGAAGTATCACAAAGTATGGTGTAACAGTAAGAAACAGAGAAGATCTGGGACGTATTATTAAAGAAGCTTTTTATATTGCAAGAACAGGAAGGCCGGGCCCGGTACTGATCGATCTTCCAAAAGATGTGATGGGTGAACTTGGAAATGCCGAATATCCGAAGGAGGTAAATATCCGGGGATATAAACCGAATACACATGTTCATGTAGGACAGTTAAAACGTGCGATCAAGATGCTTTCAAAAGCAAAGAAACCATTATTCCTTGCCGGAGGAGGCGTTAATATTGCACATGCCAATGAAGAATTTACAAAACTGGTTGACATGACGAACGTTCCGGTAGTTACAACTGTTATGGGACGTGGAGCGATTCCGACGACACATCCTTTATATATTGGTAATCTTGGAATGCATGGCGCATATGCGTGTAATATGGCGGTAAATGAGTGTGATCTGTTATTCTCGATAGGAACCAGATTCAATGACAGAATTACCGGAAAGCTTCATTCATTTGCCCCAAATGCACAGATTGTACATATTGATATTGATACAGCTGCAATTTCAAAAAACGTACAGGTAGATGTACCTATCGTGGCAGATGCAAAAGAGGCAGTATCAAAAATGCTGGAATATGTATCTGAGTGTGAGACGAAGAAGTGGCTTGCGACGATCAAAGAGTGGAAAGAGGAACATCCACTGATGATGAAGAAGAAACCAATCATGACACCACAGGATGTGATAGAAACGATCAACCGTATCTTTGATGAGGCAATTATTGTAACAGATGTTGGACAGCATCAGATGTTTACGGCACAGTTTATCGAGATCACGGAAAAGAAAAAACTTCTGATGTCCGGCGGTCTTGGAACTATGGGATATGGTATGCCGGGAGCTATCGGTGCGAAGATTGGTAATCCGGATGTGCCTGTTATTTCAATTTCGGGAGACGGAGGATTTCAGATGAACAGTCAGGAGCTCGCTACAGCGGTGCTTGAAGAACTCCCGATCATCAGTTGTATCTTCAATAATAATAATCTGGGTATGGTACGCCAGTGGCAGAAATTGTTCTATGGAAAGCGTTATTCGATGACCTGTCTTCGTTCCGGAGCAGCCTGCAGGGGAAAATGCGGAGAGGTAGAGTGTCCGACGTATACACCGGATTTCATGAAGCTGGCTGACAGCTATGGCGCAAAAGGAATTCATATTACAAAGAAAGAAGATATCGAACCTGCATTCAGAGAGGCAATGAAGAGTACAAAGACCCCATATATCCTTGAGTTCGACATTGATCCGGAGGATCTGGTGTATCCGATGGTAAAACCAGGTGGAACACTGGAAGACCTGATCATGGATTGCTAAGAATAAGAGACGAAAGGAGATAAAATAATGAATAATAATGGTATGAAAAAACGCTGGATTTCATTATATGTAGAAAACAAGGTGGGAGTTCTGTCAAAGATTTCCGGTCTGTTTTCCGGAAAATCTTACAATCTGGACAGTCTGACTGTTGGTACGACAGAAGATCCGACTGTATCCAGAATGACGATCGCGACAGTCAGCGATGATGAGACATTTGAACAGATCAAAAAGCAGCTGAACCGTCTGGTTGAAGTGATCAAAGTAATTGATTTTACGGATGTCTTTGTACGTATGAAAGAAATCTTATATGTAAAAGTACGTAAATGCACGAAAGATGATAAAGTGGAATGCTTCCAGATCGCAGAGACGTTCAAGGCGAAGGTGATTGACTATGGGAAAGACAGTGTTCTCATGGAATTTGTTCAGACGGCGACCAAGAATGATGCAGTTATCAAACTGATGAAAGAAGAGTTTGAAAGTATCGAAGTTGTGCGCGGAGGAAGTGTTGGTATCGAATCGATCAGCATGATGGAAAGATAGAGATTCATGGTCGAAATAAATCGAAAATTAAAATGTATAATAAAAAAACAGAGTGCACTCTTGAATTTTGAAAACAGTAGTATTATAATAGGACAAGATGATAAATCAAACAGTTGTTAAAAGGACGGAGGAGTCAAAATGGAGAAGAAAAATATTGACTGGTCAAACATTGGATTTGGCTATATGAAGACAGACAAGAGATATGTTTCCAATTTTAAAAATGGAGCATGGGATGAAGGTACACTTACCTCCGATGATCAGATTACAATTAGCGAATGTGCAGGCGTACTTCAGTATGCACAGACATGTTTTGAAGGAATGAAAGCGTATACCACAGAAGATGGTCATATCGTAACATTCCGCCCGGATCTGAATGCAGCAAGAATGGCAGATTCAGCAGCAAGACTTGAAATGCCTGTATTCCCGGAAGATAGATTTGTAGATGCAATCAAACAGGTTGTAAAAGCGAATGCAGCTTATGTACCGCCATACGGATCAGGAGCAACATTATATGTAAGACCATATATGTTCGGTTCCAGTGCCGTTATCGGTGTAAAACCTGCAGAAGAATATCAGTTCCGTGTATTTGCTACACCAGTTGGACCATACTTCAAAGGTGGAGCAAAACCAATTACTATTAAAGTTTCTGATTTTGACCGTGCAGCACCGCATGGAACAGGTCATGTAAAAGCCGGACTGAACTATGCAATGAGCCTTCATGCAATCGTAACAGCACATGAAGAAGGATACGATGAGAACATGTATCTGGATGCAGCAACAAGAACGAAAGTAGAAGAGACTGGTGGAGCTAACTTCATCTTTGTAACAAAAGATAACAAAGTTGTAACACCAAAATCATCTACCATTCTTCCATCTATTACAAGACGTTCTCTGATGTATGTTGCAGAGCATTATCTTGGACTGGAAGTAGAAGAAAGAGAAGTTTACTTAGATGAACTTGGTGATTTTGCAGAGTGTGGACTTTGCGGTACAGCAGCAGTTATCTCTCCTGTAGGAAAGATCGTTGACCACGGCAAAGAGATCTGCTTCCCAAGCGGAATGGAAGAGATGGGACCTGTTACAAAGAAACTGTATGAGACATTAACAGGAATCCAGATGGGACATATTGAAGCTCCGGAAGGATGGATTTGCAAGATCTGCTAATACCAGATACCAGAAAAAGTATTAGGGCGGACATCCGGTGAAACGGATATAAAACGAAGATATTATAGAAGAGGCAGGGGACTGAGAATTTTCTCAGAACCTTGCCTCTTTTTGAAAATGCGTGTAAAGTATAGAAAGAATAATCAGGTGAAAGGGTTTGATGTATGAAGGATTTATTATTTTCAACACTGAAAGGTTATAAAAAGGAATATCTTCCCAAGGATATCTTTTCGGGGATTATTATGGCTGCGGTGTCCATTCCTATTTCAATGGGATATGCACAGATTGCGGGACTTCCTGCAGTATATGGACTATATGGTTCGGTGTTCCCGATTCTGTTCTTTGCATTATTTTCAACGTCCAGGCAGTTTATCTTTGGGGTGGATGCGGCACCGGCAGCGATTGTTGGGGCAGCACTTGTGTCGCTTGGAATAGAAAACGGAAGTAAAGAGGCAATACAGTATGTGCCTGTGATCGCACTTCTTACGGGAATATGGCTATTGTTGTTTTACTTTTTGAAAGCAGGAAGAATCGTGGACTTTATATCAACACCGGTTATGGGCGGATTTATCAGTGGGATTGCGCTTACGATCATTTTAATGCAGATCCCGAAGATATTAGGCGGGAAAGCCGGATCCGGGGAACTTCCGGAACTTATCAGACATATTGCACAGACCGGTAAAGAGATTAACTGGTTGTCAGTGATACTTGGTGCAGGTGCGCTGATATTGCTTCGTGTGGCAGGAAAAATGATACCGAAATTTCCAATGGCAATTGTTATTATGGCAGCCGGAGTGGCGGCAACCAGAATATTCCATGTAGATGAATATGGTGTGGTCCTTCTTGATGCGGTGGGAAAAGGACTTCCGAAACTGGTTCATTTCCGGTTTGTGGGAATTGATCTGAGACAGGCTTTGGGAAGAAGTTTGATGATCGCGGCAGTTGTAATGGCGGAGACACTTTTGTCAGAGAATAATTTCGCAATGAAGAACGGATATAAGATCGATGAGAATCAGGAAATCCTTGCCTGCGCGATGGGAAATATCGCGGCGGCATGTGTAGGGTGCTGTCCGGTGAACGGAAGTATATCCAGAACATCTATGAATGAGCAGTATGAAGGAAAGACACAGGCAGTGTCTGTTGTGGCAGCAATTACAATGGCCCTGGTTCTTCTTGGCGCAACCGGGTTTATCGGCTATCTGCCGGTTCCGGTCCTTACAGCCATTGTAATTTCTGCACTGATGAATGTAGTAGAACTGCATCTGGCAGTACGCCTGTTCAGAGTGAGCCGTAATGAATTTTATATCTTTGTGGCTGCATGTGTAAGCGTGCTGGTTTTTGGAACTATCTATGGTGTGGTAATCGGACTTTTGCTGTCCTTTGTGGCGGTAGTGCTTCGAGCGACAAATCCACCGAGATCATTACGGGGAATGATTCCTGGAAAAGAAGCCTATTATGATCTGAAGAGAAACCGCAATGCATATCCGATCCGGCATACAGTGATATACCGTTTCAGCGAGAACCTGTTCTTTGCAAATATAAAAGTCTTCCAGACAGATATTGAGAACAGTATTAAGGAAGATACTAAGGTTGTGATCGTAGATGCGGCAGCAATCAACAGCATTGATATTACGGCGGCAGATCGCCTGGAGATGATGGCAGAGAATTTTGAAAGGAAAGGAATAAAGTTCTACATTACAGAACATTCCGAAAATGTGAATGAACAGATGAGAAAACTTGGGATCGGGCATCTGATTGAAGAAGGAAAGGTTAGAAGAACGATTCTTGCAGCGCTACAGGATGCCGGCATTCCGTCAATGGGAACAACCGCCGGTGCAGATAAAGCGCGGGACCCTTTGGTCTGGATGCCTTGGCAGCTGGAGATACCGGCGGCTGTTCATGCGGTACATGAGGCGATGGTTCCGGCAGAAGAGGAAAATACGCTGGAAGAATTTGCCTGGGCATTTGGAGATGATGCGGTTGAAGAAATGGAGAAGAAAGTACACCAGGTCATGGAACAGATTCACAAACTTCCGGATCTGGAAAGACTTGCAGACGTAGGGTTCGAAGAGAAACTCCAAAACTGGCATTCGCTGGGCGTTTTGGATGAAGATGAGATTTTAAGACGAATGGAAATGCATTTGGATGAACTTCCGGAGAATTTAAGAGGAGACAGAAAAGTGATCCTTCAGTTGATTGAAAAGAGAAGACGAAAGATCGAACAACAGCTGTTATTACATCATCCGGAAATTGTAGAACATTTGAAGAAGAGCCGGGAAAGACTGGAAAAGCGCCTGGAAAAACAGAATCCGGAGGCAGCCAGAAAACTGCATGAGTGGGAAGTGCAGATCAGGGAGAAGGAAGAGGAGTAACGGTAGAAAAAAGTAATCACTGATTGAAAAATGTGTTGACATAAATGATTTACAGTGGTACAGTGATAGTGTTGTAAAAGATAATTAAATAGATAGACATAGAGAATTTGCCAATGGCAATTTTTCTTGCATACTTTGGGATATAGAAAGCGAAGAGGCTTACAGGATAGTGAGTCACTTCGCTTTTTTGCTCCCATGCATTCGCAAGGAACTGTCGATGGCAGATTCTCGGTATGTTATACATATGAAAAATGACAAAATGTGATCTTTTACAGGATAGTATCAGATATATGGAAGAAGGGATGAGACAATGTCACATTTGGTAATTACAATTGGATGCGAATATGGAGCAAAGGGAAATCAGATTGGAAGGAAAATAGCAGAAGACCTGGGATTTCAGTTTTATGACAGAAATATAGTAGATGCAATTATTCATGAAGTTGGAATCCCCGGAGAAATCATGGAAAAGGTCGAAGAAGGCGTAACAATTGTTGGAAAAGGTGCAGAAGGAGAGGAACGAGGAGAGTTTTCACAATACGCAGATCTTACAAAACGTGCGATTCATGTACAGAAAACGATTATCCGCAAGTTGTCGGACAGAGAATCCTGTGTGATTATCGGTCGTTCCGCAGATTATATTCTAAAAGAACATAAGCCGATTTTAAGAGTCTTTATCTATTCGCCGGATGAAGTAAGGATAAAAAATGTAATGGAAAGTCATAAGGTTTCAGAGAAAGAAGCAAAACAGATTATTCTTGAAACGGATAAAAGGTACCATAAGCGTCACATGGCATTAACCGGAAGTAACCGAGGAGACCGACATAACAGAGATATCTTAATTGACAGTAGTCTGCTGGGAGTAGATGGAACAGCTAGGTTAATTGAGACACTTGCAAAACAAGTAGAAAAACAGTAAGGAGTTGATTATATGAATAAGAAAAAATCAGATTTTGACAAGGTATTCAGTGCCTGGGACATTCTTGTAATTGCATTTGGTGCAATGATCGGATGGGGCTGGGTTGTATCGACCGGAGGATGGATTGAAAAAGGTGGTGTCGTTGGCGCGGCACTTGGATTTGCAATCGGTGGTGTTATGATATTTTTCGTAGGTCTTACTTATGCAGAGCTTACGGCGGCTATGCCACAGTGTGGAGGGGAACATGTCTTCAGTCACAGGGCAATGGGTCCGGTTGGTTCATTCGTGTGTACATGGGCGATCATTCTTGGATATGTCGGTGTTACATGTTTTGAAGCATGTGCATTTCCAACGATCATTACATATCTGTGTCCTGGATTCTTAAAGGGATACCTTTATACAGTAGCAGGGTTTGATATCTATGCATCCTGGCTGATCGTTGCGATCGTAGTAGCATTTCTGATCATGGTCATTAATATTATGGGAGCGAAGACAGCTGCGATCTTACAGACAATCTTAACGGTAATTATAGGTGGCGCAGGAATCCTACTGATCATTGCATCTGTACTCAACGGAACAGTTGATAATCTGGACGGTCAGATATTTGCCGGAACAACCGGAGTATCGAATGTAAAAGCTGTTCTTGGTGTAGCAGTGCTTTCGCCATTTTATTTCATCGGATTTGACGTAATTCCGCAGGCATCGGAAGAAATCAATGTTCCACCGAAAAAGATCGGAAAAATGCTGATCCTTTCGGTCATCCTCGCCGTTATATTTTATTCGTTCGTTATTCTGGCTGTAGGTATGGTTCTGGATTCCGGAGCAATTGCAGCATCACAGAAAGGAACCGGACTTGTAACAGCAGATGCGATGGCTGTGGCATTCCGTACATCTGTTATGGCAAAGGTAATTATTGTTGGAGGAATGTGTGGAATTATTACATCATGGAATTCGTTTATGATCGGAGGATCACGTGCAATGTATTCCATGGCAGAGTCTTATATGATACCAAAAATGTTTTCAAAACTGCATCCAAAACATAAGACACCGATCAATGCACTGATACTGATCGGAGTGCTTACGATGCTGGCTCCATTTGCAGGAAGAGTTATGATGGTTTGGATCTGTGATGCAGGAAACTTTGGCTGCTGTATGGCCTACTGCATGGTATCTTTATCATTTTTAATCCTGAGAAAAAAAGAACCGGATATGCCAAGACCGTATAAAGTAAAGCATTACAAATTTGTAGGAACTATGGCGGTTCTGATGTCTGGATTCATGGTGTGTATGTACTGCATTCCGGGATCCGGCGGTAACTTAATCCTCCCTGAATGGGGAATGGTTGTGGCATGGAGTCTGCTTGGAGTAGTATTCTATGCAATTTGTAAGAGTAAATATAAAGAGGACTTTGGAAGTCTTGTAGAGCTTATTTCCGATGAAGATTCTGCTACGCTTATGCCGGAGGCAGATGAGGAGGAATTGGATGAGGTAATTGATCATGCGATAGATGTAGTACTTGGTGTTTAATTCATCACTTTGGATACCCGGATCTACATAAAAAGCAACCAGATTTTTCTGTGCAACTCCAGCCATGACTGCGAATGCACAGAAAGACCTGGTTGCTTTTTATTCTGTGTGTATCGAATGCGTAAGATATGACGAATGAAACGGAGGACGTAACTGTGAGTACTTACCATAAACACCGATAAACAGAATATAACAGTTGACAACAGTTCTGCACTGTTATATACTGTTAACAACGGAGGAATAACGTTATGAACATAATCATCAACCACTCATCCATGCAGCCCATCTATGAACAGATCATGGGACAGATTAAAGAAAGAATCATGCATGGGGAATTGAAGGAAGATACAGCACTTCCTTCTGTACGTACATTTGCAAAGGAACTGAAAGTCAGTGCACTGACGGTCAAGAAAGCCTATGATGGACTGGAAGAAGAAGGATTCATTGTTACAGTTCATGGGAA
>ERZ1026882.475-NODE-475-length-22132-cov-8.998279_pt1 | contig 22132 bp, 18 predicted proteins | sample MGYA00380171_ERZ1026882 | MGnify/ENA primary metagenome ERZ1026882 (study PRJEB33269, sample SAMEA4719807) | human gut metagenome | biome: human-associated habitat; feature: organic feature; material: feces | place: Cameroon | collected 2013-10 ...
TAATGTCGACGCTCTCCCGATATCTCCAAGTATAATCTCCGTTTTAGGTTCTTCCGGCACAATTGTAGCAGTCTCTTTCTCCCACGCAGATGTTTCCGTCCCGGTGTCTATTTCTCCGCATCCCATTAACAGCAAAGATGATACTGTACCTACCAGCAATGATGCTATTGTTTTAAAAGTTTTCATTCGTAATCCCCCTCGCACGTTGTCGCAATATCATTTTTTTCCAACAGGTAAAAAAACAAGCACTGCTGCCACAACTTCCCACTGTATAACTTAACTTGTCTTCCGTAAATTCAGGAAAGGACGCACCTCTACGTTCTCCGGTCTCTTCCCGTCATATAACAGTTCCACATACTGTTCCGCCTTTTCATCGGAGACATCTTCCTGATCCGTAAATACTATCATTATTAGTTCAATTTCACTTTGTTCCGGCTGCTTTCTAATTATGTTCAGGGAATGGAAATACATCTCGCTGTAACCAATTCCTCACTCACTAAATAGTGTACAATCACTAATTGCGCCGGTTGATTCTCTGATGTCTGCTCGTAAAATTCGTCCAGCAATTCTGCTCCGCTACATTCCCTTGACTGCCAATCCAAGACATACACCGGATAATCTTTGAGTTCTTCTATATTTAACGGAAGGACGGATAATTCCTGTCTGATTACTTCCGGATCGGTTTTCCCTTTTAAATTTTCCAAACTGAAATCTTCCGATAAATCAACCGGTTCAGTCTCTTCATTTGATACAGCTGTAGTCGTTATGGTATTAGGTGTCATCTCCTCGGTAACTTCTGAAGTATTCTGTTCTGTATCATTCTGTTCCGGTCTATTCTGCCCACAGCTTACCATGCTTAACATAATTATTAATAATGCCACACACCTCATCTTTGCTTTGTACATACTTTTTCTGAATCCTCCTCCCACAAGATTTTTCAAAAGCCTTTTACCATACGTATTCCTCCAGCATCCTCTTTATAGAAATACCAATTCTTTCATCCTGTTTCTCGCTCTCTGTAAGCGACAATGTCACACTCAATGGATCTTCCAGTTTCTTATTCTTAAAATCAATAAAGTATCCCAGTTCCAGAACAACGCATCCTATTTCTTCCCCGGAATGTACCTGCTTCATTTTTCTAATTCCGGATTCTGTTATTTCTTTTTTGGTAATTGCATAAGTCGGATATTCATTATCCGAAAGTAATGAGTACTCACATAGTGCAGTGATTCCTGCCTTTTTTTCCAATTGAATATCCTCTTTTAGCTCATACCTTGCAATCACAGGGTTTCTCAATATGACCCGTACATCATTCCACAGTTTCTGAATATCCGCCGGAACAGTTATCACCCTGGATTTACCCTTCATACCCAAAATATCCACATTCAGATACTCAATTTCATCAAAGCACCTGTTTGCAGACATTTTCGTAACGCCTAATCTTATTGCAGCTTTTGATGCAGTAACATTTTCCCATTTTTCATATATTGCAACCAATATAACTTTTTGTGTTAAAAATGAAATTAAATGAACCGGAGAAATTTTCCTTTCATTCTCATTGGACAGCAAATATCCGATAAAAGGCAAGTACACCTGTTTATCTTTCAGTACAAAGGGAATTCCCTCTTCCAATAATTTTTCTTTAATATAAAATGATGTAGAATCAAAAAAAATGGCGCAATTAAGACCTGCTGCCTTTTCAATTTTAATCCAGTCCTTTCTAAGCGCTGCCACGCCAACATCTGCCTTGGGTTGAATTGCTATCCATGGTGAACCGTTTGTTTCAACCTTATAAAAAGTGTATCTTCCACGAAAGGCCAGGGGCAGCTTCTCATTCAAATATTCAGTTTCTTCTATCATCACATTTTGACGCAATGTTTTTTCCAAAAAATTCTTCATATAGTCACCATTTTTAAAAATGTAACTTTTTTTATGTTACATTTTTAAAATAGCATATTTTTATTGCACATTCAATATTTAATGATAAGATAGTCGACCGATATCAATTATTTTGATATTTTCAATTTAAAATATCCCAATCACATAATCATAACTATAGGTGTGCACATACAACCGACCATCCTTCTCTGCCATGAGGTCCGGCATCTTTTTCAGAGGCAGGCGGTCGATCACCTCTCCGGTATTTTTATCCAGCTGATAGAGATAATCGTCCTCTGCGGTAAAGCCATAGCCGCAGAAGATCACGTCCCCTTTCACGAGAAAATTCATGCTGTTATAAGTCTGGTCTGCACTTCGCCACAGCAGTTTCTCATTTTCCAGATCATAGGCAAACATAAAGCAGCTGTCCGGCTGCGCATAACCGTTCATTACTGAAGCCCCGTAAAAAATTCCGTTCTCAAGGCAGGCATTATTACCGTTGACGTACCATTTGTCTGTCGGATATTCCAGTACATACAGGCAGTTCTCACCATCGAAAATGCTGAGTTTTCCATCCTCCCACTGATAGGTATACTCCCACTGATAGGTATAATTTTCATCATAGAAGCAGTCCCAGTTTTCTCCGATCATGGGAAGGGAAATGTCTTCCGATGCATTGTACCATTCGTCTGCAAAAGTAATATTGTTATACGTCTCGGAAAGGATTTCCAGGGAATAGGGCTGCGCCGCAGTTCCTTCCGGGTGAAATTCCGAGATTCCAGTGAAATCTATGAGGATCTCTTTCGGTGCAATGGGTGTTTCCCGGGATTCGGACTCTGTGAGAGCTCCGGAGGTCTCTGCCTCATCTATTTTAGTGTCTATATTGGAAATATTTTCGGTTTGTTTCTCCGCTTCGTTGTTCTCCGGTGCATTGGTCTCCCGGGCGCCACATGCCATTAACAGGCAGGCGGACAGTGCAAATGTTGCTAATCTGTATTGTTTTTTCATGATAATCTCCCTTACTGCTTAAAATTCTCACGCATTTCTTACTTTAAATCCGTAACTCTTTTTATATTACGAATTTAAAATATCATATTTTTGTTGCACTTTCATTAACTGTTTCCAATAATTTCATATTAAAATAAACAATTCCGATGTAGCTTATTTCTATTTACCGTCCAGATACCTTTGCATAAAATTTGAGGCGGTAATTCAACGATGATCTATTCGATTTCCGCTGATAATTACCGCCTGAACATCATTATTCTTCTCTGTCAACTCTTTCTGTTAATCAATCGTTTTCATCTTCTTTTGAAATCTGGGGTGCTATTTGACTTTGCGAATCATTATTATGCTGCAGCTCTTGTACATTGCCACTGCTTTGTGCAAATGTTATGGCACTGCCATTTGTTTCATAGGATCGAATGATCTTTATATTCTCGTCTGTCATCTCGGTCAGTTCCACCTCCAATCTCAGTGGATTTTCCCTAATGACGGAGGTAACTACAAATGGTAATTTCCCGGCAACCATATCTGCCGAAATTTTCTCCTGCAATGTTTCTACATATGCCCTTGATGGTGTTCCATCTGAATTTCTGGAATCTTGAATTGTGTTTGCACCGGTCATATTGGGTTCTGCAAATATGATATCATCACTGTTCCGGCCGGTAGTGATCTGTCCGTTTTGCACCCAGATTTTACGAATATCCTGTGCGAAGCTTCCCACTTCCTGTAATTCGCCGTTCCGGTACCGGAACAGAAAGCTCTCGTACTGCCCCTGCTCATCTTTTCTGGTAAGGGCTAACAATATCTGTCTGCCGTCCGGGCTGAAGGCATAGATGCTGTTCCCCAGATTCTGTGCCGTCCGCATCTCGCCACTCGTCGTGTTGACCGTAAAAACATACTGATCCAGCGGAGAATGATCCGGCGTATTCAGTGCCTGCGCCATCCTGGAACGAAGCGTGATCCGGTCTGCGGTTCCGTCTCCGTCCAAATCAAGCAGCGCATAGGTCTCCTGTGCCGCACGCTCGGACACATCATAGACAACTCCTACTTTTGTCAGGATTTCCTGCCTCTGTGCGGCTGCATAGGCATCTGTCTCCTCTGCGGTCAGTTCCGCTGCTGTTTTCCCGTTCCATACCGGCCTTACAGACAGGATCGGCAGCTTCAGCTGTTCGCTGCCATCACTATTTTCGAAGATCCAGTAACCGTCCTCTGCACGAAACGAAGCCTTGTCGAAATCCTGCGCCTCCGACGGCAGCTTCCAGTCCGTGACCCCGTTTTCTCCGGTCTGTCCCGAAGTATCATATTCCCGGATCGTGTCGATCCAGATGTCCAAGTCGCCATCCTGATAGTCAGAGGATGCCAGGTAGTACAAGCGCACGCTCTCTATCTCATCCCGGTAACAATCTAAATAGTCACACTGATCCGAAGTATTGAAGAGTCTCCGATCCTGATATACGCATGACCAGTGGGATGCTACATATCCCGGCGCAATATACCCCGGTACGACACAATCCAGTCCGGCATCACTCCCGGTTGCCACATAGATGCCGTAACTGGACACCTGATAAGTAGCATATTGATCTCTAAAAGATCCCTGAGGTACCTGCGTATAATCCCCGGGATGGGCTCCCGCCAAAGGATCCTCTTCCACATCCTGCGGTCCATATTCCGCATAGACGATTCTTGCCTGATTCTCTCCATCCAACGGACCGTAAGAATGCCGTCCTTTACTGTCGATATCTCCCAGTGACAGCATCCAGATCTGACTGCTCTCCTCGGCGAATACCATGGGAATATCAATATCGGATCCGTCAGCGAAAATATAATGTACGTTTGCCACAGAGCCTTCGCCGGGTCTTGTGGAATCTTTTTGGAAAAATAAATACTGCCTTTCCGCTTCATAGAGCAGTTCCGTCATTTCTCCGCTGCCACCCTCCAGATGCAGCAGTGCTTCCGCCGCTTTTACCGGATCCTTATAAGTCTCGTGGGCTGCGGTATCCCCATCCAGGATCTGTCTGTGCAGTTTTCTCGCCGCAACGCCGTTGTATTCCAGATATTGAATGCCGTCCTGTCCGGCAAAAGACCGGGTATCCTCCAAGGTATCCACATCAAACAACGCACTGAATTCTTCTCTGCTATGAATCCCCTGTTCCAATGCCGCCAGCCATTCGGTTTTCCTGCCTTCATCGTCTGAACCGTCCTCTGTGAATTCTCCGGTCGTCACTTCTTCTGTCGCATCGGAAACGTCAGACACATTTGCTGTATCTGCCCCGTTCCCATTTCCTCCGGGGTTGCTGCACAGGCACACCACCAGTACCACGATCACTGCTGCCGCGCCGATCATGACCCAGAACGGCGGCTTGCGATAATCCAGTACATGACGAATACGATTCTTCACATGGTCTTCGCCAAAAGAAAGCAGTGCGCAGATGGAACCGCCCCGATAACGCTTCCACTCTCCGCCGGAAGCTTCTTCCAGCAATGTATAGGAATAGATCTTCTTGCTCTCCTCGCCGAGAAGCTTCACAACTTTTTCATCGCAGGACATCTCACAGTCCATATTCATCAGATAAAATGCCAGCCACACCAACGGGTTAAACCAATGCACACAGCAGATCAGCAGCGCTGCCGGTTTGAAAAGGTAATCCCTGCGCTGCAGATGCACTCTCTCGTGGCACAACACGACTTTTCTGCTCTCCGGATCCAGCCCCGAAGAGAGATAGATCACCGGATGGATCAGCCCCATGACGAAGGACAGGTGTCCTCCGTCAATCTCGCAGATTCCCGGTTCCACCTGTCTGACACCGCTGTCAGGTCTGCGGATACGGTGACGCATACGCAGGTAGGAAAAAGTATGATACCCCATAAATCCTGCCATTCCAAGTAACCATGCGATCAACAGGACACGAAACCATGTTTTTCCCATTGTTGCACCGATCCTTTGCAAAGAATCGTCCGCATTATCCCGGTTATCCACCGGGTAACCATCATCCAAGGCATTCGTAACATTACCCGGTGCCTGAATTCCGCCGACACCGTCATCTCCAATTTCATTCATGCCTTCTACGTTTCCATCCTGTCCCGGCACAGGTGCAGAACCTTCCCCATTTCCGGCTGCTCCTAAAGTCCCGCCATTCAGATTTTCCGTGTTATCCGCCCCGGACAGCACTGCATCCACAGTATTGTCTCCAATGAGGCTGCCATTATAAACTCCCTCATTGTCAACTGATCCGGCACTGTTCCCGGCAGCCAACTGTGCAGAGGTTGTCGCCGTCCCTACGGTCAACAGACGCTCCGGAATCAGACTGATCCTGGTCCCCGGCAGCACCGGACAACATAACCGCACAAATACGATTCCCCACAGCAGATAGGAACACCATTTCGGGGCTTTTTTCAGTAAAAATCTGGCCAGTATCACCAACAAAATACAATAGCTTCCCACCAGACTGAGACGCCATATACTGTCAAACAAACGATAGATACCTTCCACCATAAAGTCCCTCCTATGTTCTCTGCTTCCCTATCCGCGGAAGCTCCGCTCTCTGTCATCCCTGTTCTGTAACGCTCCGAAGCTCACTAATTTTCCGTCCCGGCAGCTTAGGCTTGCGCAATCGCCTTCCTGCAATTCTCCGTAGATTCTGTCGGAAACTTCCAAGGTGATCTGTTCGCCCTCTTTTTCCAGATTTTCAAAAATGACAGTCTTGACGTTTTCCGCCTCGGTTACTCCGGAATTTACCGTGCCGTTTGCCAGATATACCGGCTGATTCACAGCGGTAGCCTGTCTCTTGCTGAAGACTTTTGCGCGATTCACCGTATGATATCCCCGTTGCCTGTTCCGTAAGCTCCGCACCAGGAGGTACAGAAGATATCCCAGAATTGCCGCTGCGAACAGGACTGTCAATATGTTTTCCACCGGACTGAAACTTAACTGCTGCATCATAAGCACAACCTCCCCATTTTTCATTATTTATCTCATTTCACAGTATCCTTTATGATATCCTTGTATACTTCCAACAGCCACCAGGAAAACGCCTGTGATTGTTTTGCTGCATTGTCGATCATGCCATCTGCAGTTGCTTTATCCTCAGCCGGTACTACCAGCAGGAACTCTTCCTCTTCTATTCTTACTCCACATAATACGTTTTTTAGATCTTTTGAGATAAGGAACATATTACCGGATGTATCTCCATCGGTAGTTGTGATGCAGGAATACGATGGTTCCGCTTTTACGAAAAGTGTCGTAAATCCCATTTCCTCATCACCAAAAATCTTTTCTCCATCCAGCCATACATTTCCCTGAATATAATCCTCCTGATTTTTCCAGATAAAATGTGCCTTTTTCGCATGAATCTCTACCGGAACCTGTTGATAAAATTGCGGATTTACCAAACCGACTAACATGCCACTGCCAACATAATCATATGTTTCCTCTTTCGGAGTATCATAATATCGCAATCCGTAATCTCCGAGACACAGCAGGACTACAGCAACTATAACGATCAGAAAAATTACGATTCCTTTGTTCTTTTTACTCCAATGCATGATCTGTATCTCCTTTTCACACTTTACCCTGCAAAATATAAACCGCTGAAATAGTCACTGTAATCCGTTCCATCCCGTAACCGAAACCACCCCTTCACACCATCCGTAATCTCGATGCAGATCCAGTCCTGTGTTGCATCCAGCTTCGTCATGCGTACCTTGCTTCCTTTGGGCAGCACAAAGGTCTCATCCCCGTCCGGTGTACGGTAGAGCGTTATATCCTGCCGCAGCTCCACTTCCTCCCAGGCACTTAATACATATTCCTCCTGTGGCACTTCCCGAAGTCTTCCGTTCGATGTTACCTGATAGATTTTCTGGATATAATCATTCTGCACCGCAAAATATGGTTCGGTGATAACCATCTGTCCATCCTGTATCCATGCCTTTCGCAGATCCTGTGCGAGCCGGTCTGTTTCCACCGGTTTTCCGTCTTCATAGTGATAGATTCGTGTCAATGGATCTGCGCTTTCTCCGTCATCGTACAATGCGATCAGGAGCTGTTCCCCATCCGGGCTGAAAGCGAAGATCGAATTGCTCATATTTCCCGTGCTGTCCGGAATCTCAATCGTCTGTCCGTCTATCTCCAACACTGCATCCCGCAGGTCATAACAATTCATCTGACCCAGTCCCAAATTTACACAAATCTTATATTCCTCGAAAGAATATCCCGTTACCGGCTCCGCAGGATGCAGAGAAATCTTCTCCGGCACACCATCGCCATCCAGATCCAGCTGCGCCGATGTCTCAGTTTCTGTCCGCTCCGATACATCAAATACCACACCCGGATAGGCCAGAATGTCTGCTCTTTCGATGTGCTGGCTATCCGCCCCGCTAAGCGCAAACCGCATACTTATGGATGGATTACTATTGTAAATGTCATAATATCCGTCATGAACATGAAGCGTCGTGTCGCTGTTGAGCTGCAAATCCACCGGCAGAACCGTATCGGTGGCAGTATGGGTACTCATGTCAAACTCCCGAAGTACCCTCGGCATCCACTCATCCGTCATAAGATGCGCCTCATCGGGATCTGTCAGATAATAGACCTTGCCGCCGCTCCATTCCGTCACATCCGGCAGATCTTTTTGCAGCTGTGTATAGGCATCCGATGTGTCATATGCGCCCCGCTCACAGGTAACGTCATACCAGCCCGTTGCCATGATGCGTTCCGCTTGAATGCAGCGAAATACACTGCCGGACGTTCCCACGAATTCACTCATGGTATAGATCCCGTAATTTGAAATCTGTACATGGGGGTAATAAGTCGAATAACTGCCGACATCCACAGGATACCAGTCCATCCAGCCCCAGTAGACCGCTCTGTCCGGTTGTCGGAGTTCGTACTCCCCATAGACCATTCTGGTACAGATATCACCGGTGAGCGGACCATATCCCAAGTCCTCCGCACTGTCAGGATCTCCAAAGGACAAAAGCCACAGCTGCGTCATCTCCTCCGCCATGACCATGGGAATATCTACGGCAGATCCATCCGCAAAAGTATAATGTACATTCACCACAGAGCCTTCTCCCGGCCGGTCAGAGTCCTCCCGATAATAAGGATATTGCCGCCCTGCCGGATACAGCGTCTCGGTCACGGCTCCGCTTCCATCACCCAGGTGCAACAGTGACACCGCTGCCGTTACCGGATCTGTATATTTTCTATAAGTCTCGGATGAAGGTTCCTCCGCCAGTGCTTTGAATATCGCATACGCAGCATTCGTATTGTTTTCACGGACCAGCAGGTCATATGCCACTTGATCCGCTGCAAAGGAATGCTTTTCCTCGATTGCTTCCACATCAAAAACAGCGGCAAAATCTTCTCTGTTGCGAATCGTTACCTTTGCAAAATCTTCCGGTGTCTTGATGCTGTCCGGAAACTGCGCAATATTTCCACTCGTCTCCGCATTGCTGTCTACATCCGTTGCTACCCCTGCGCTGTTGTCTGTATCCGCACGATCCGCTGTGCCTGCTCCGTTCCCACTTCCACCGGGGTTGCTGCACAGGCACACCACCAGTACCACGATCACTGCTGCCGCGCCGATCATGACCCAGAACGGCGGCTTGCGATAATCCAGTACATGACGAATCCTGTTCTTCACATGATCTTCACCAAAAGATAAAAGTGCACAGATGGAACCGCCTCGATAGTGTTTCCATTCGCCGCCGGAAGCCTCTTCCAACAATGTATAGGAATATATCTTCTTGCTCTCCTCGCCGAGGAGCTTCACAACTTTTTCATCACAGGACATCTCGCAGTCCATATTCATCAGATAAAATGCCAGCCACACCAGTGGGTTGAACCAGTGCACACAGCAGATCAGCAGAGCTGCCGGTTTGAAGAGATAATCCCTGCGCTGCAAATGCACTCTCTCGTGGCACAGCACAACGTTTCTGCTCTCAGGATCTAAGCCCGAAGACAGATAGATCACCGGTTCCACCAGTCCCATGACAAAGGACAGATGCCCACCGTCGATCTCACAGATCCCCGGTTCCACCTGTCTGACACCGCTGTCAGGTCGGTGAAGCCGGTTACGCATACGCAAATAGGAAAACGCATGATACCCCATAAATCCTGCCATTCCGGGCAGCCATGCGATTGCAAGGACACGGAAATCTACCGGGCGATACAGTGTGTTTGCGATAATTGTGCCGTTTGTATCGGTAACCGATTCCTCCATGGCTGCACCACTGCTTCTGTTTTCTGCTCCTGTGATTTGCAAAGCCCCATCCGCATTGTCCCGATTGTCAGCTAAGTAGCCACCATCTGCAGCATTACCTGCTGCCTGGCTTCCATCGGCTCCGTCTGTTCCGAATGCATTCGCATCGCTTTCGTTATCGATTGCATTCGCAACATTTCTGTTTTCGTTCGCTAATCCTACGGCTCCTGGCATATTTCCTGCCGTCCCGGCATGCAAATTTCCTGCCTGTTGCCAAGTGCTCTGTCCGTTAGGATCCACATCTGGAAGCACACCATTATTACCATAGCCGTCTGCCGACTGCCCGTACATCGTCTCCGTTCCAACCGCCAGCAGCCTCTCTGGAATCAGACTGATCCCCGTCTGTGGCAACACCGGACAGCACAACCGCACAAATACAATTCCCCACAGCAGATAAGAACACCATTTGGGGGCTTTTTTCAACAAAAGTCTGGCCAGGAGCACCAGCAATACACAGTATCCTCCTACCAGACTTAATTTCCATACAACGTCAAATATTCTGTAGATGTTCTCACCCATAAGCCCCTCCGCTCTGCTGCACCAGCCACCGATAGTCGATAGAATATAGACCTTATAAGTATAGTCTACATTCTACCGACCTATCTGTCAAGCAAGAAATCTATTTTCCCAACATTCCGGGATACAATACATCGGATATTTCATACGCTTCTTCCAATGTCGTCGCCGGGTACAAAATATAGAATGTCTGATTCTCTTCCGCCGAATTTGCGGTGGCAGAAATCATCCCTTTTTCCACATCTTGCACTGCCTCATAAATCGCTGCAAGCGTGCTCATATCCGGCGTCAGGATCTGTCCGGCACCTCTCCCGCTTTGGAAAATGCCTTTTCTTCCCCCGTACAGAAAGAAATAATCCTGTGGCTCCTCTCCCTCTCCTGCAAAGGATATCTTCCCATTAAAAGAGCTAGCATAAATCCAGGGCAATACGCGATAAGAATACGTTCCACTGACATTTACCTGTACCTCTTCCTGCTTTCCGGACGCATTTTCCTTCGGCATCCGTATTCCTGATACCGTAAAATCCACCGCCCTGCGGAATTCAATGAAATTCAACAAAAGGATTATCACTGCCAATACGATCACACTAAGAAAAACCGTTACTTTTACATTAATTTTCTTCATACACACTCCCCCGTTTCCTTTCGGACCTTTCAGACATCACTATTTCACTCTGTTTTCTCAATTTCCAGATTCGCGGACACCGGAAAATCAATCACCACCTCTTTGTATATCTCCACCTTTTCATTCTCTAAAGAAGTTGCCGTTCCCTGATAGGTAATCTTCGCAGTTCCATCCACAATTTCAACCGTAGAAGATACATCCATGGGTGCTTTCAGATCATTGTGGAGCCACAGATTTACTTCATTTGTGGCTTCCCACCAGTCTTTCATCTCCTTGTCATAGCGGGCTGCCTGCCCAAATCTTGACTTTGGATTTATCGCATAGATTGGAAGGGAGCGATGTGCTTCCTCTGTGTTTTCATTGCTATATGTAATGATTACTTCGGGATTGTTGTACAAATAAATTTCCCTGATACCCCATATACTGATTAGGATGATACATACCCCTATTATCCATAATGCTTTTTTCTTCATTAGCTTTTCCCCTCTCTAAAGCCGAAAACGTATATACTCCCGGTATGTCTGTGCGCTTGCCGCACCGCCGTCTTTTCTTGAGACATCCCAGACCATTTGATATTCTCCCGGTTCCAGTGCTCCGTAGAGCCACTCCCAATTATAGTAGATCGAAGCTTCCTCACCACCGGGGACATTATAACCCACCATTGGGAAACCATAATTATCCGGCACCGTCTCTGCATCCTGCCACTCTCCGTCTACCTGCCGTTGGAGGATATAAGCCTCTCCATAGATCACCTCTGCCCCGTCATCGTCATCCTCACGTCTGATGATAAGATTAGCACCCACATTGGAAATATCCCGCAAAGTCACCGTTACACCTGCTTCCGAATCATAAATCGTCTCCGCCTGTCCCTGCTGTCCCTTCTCTTTCGGATTCCAAACATTTTCTGCCAGCTCCGGTGCTTCTTCCAAACGTAATACCTCTGCATCCAGTTCGTACTCCAGAACGCAGTCCCTGTTGATTTCCTCCATCGCTCCGGTCTCAATAGATTTCCCTGTTCCCCGGAAAGTGATTACCGTTTTTCCTTCACCTATCGTTACATCCGACGACACGGATAATGGGGAATCGTACTTTTCGTAAATCCATTGAAACACTTCCCCTGTTGCATCCCGGAACTGCTGTATTTCCTCATCATAACGTGCCGCATATCCCTGTCCGATATGAGATCTGCCACGAATAGCGCAAAAAGGATAGGAGCGATATATATTTTCTCTCTTGTCGCAGCTGAAGGTGATCTGCATCTCCGGGTGCTCATACAGCCAGACCTCATGTCCGCACAGGATACCTGCCGCCAACATCACAACCGCAATTATGCTAAGAAAAAACGTCACTTTTACGTTAATTTTCTTCATACATCTTTCGTCACTCATCAAGCCAAATAAAATCTCTCCTGTTATTTACTTCTTTACAATCCACTTCCCGTTTCTATTAGAACCACGTCTTTCAACCAAACCTTCTTCTCGCATATCTTTTATAAGTCTTTGAATTTGTTTTCTTGAAAGATCAAATTCCTCCATAAGTTTAACCTGCGTTACCTCTGGATTTTCTTCCATTCGATATAATATATCTATCTTTCTATCGGCTCCATTTTTTAGCTCCTTTTTTCGGCTCCTTTTTGGCTCCTTTTCGGCTCTTTTTTGATTATATCCTAATTTTTCTTCTAAAAATGCTTCATGCACAAACAATCTCGAGATAAAGTAACTATGATCATCATCCGTCTCAAACTCTGGTTTTGGAGAGCCATTCTCTTCAAGTGCTCTAAGAATCTTTCCAAATCCAGTATTTCTGCCTTCTGTTAAATGCAATTCCTTAAGAATATCTCCAATGCGACGATTCCTATATCTTCGATTAGAGACCTTATATCGCTTTAATCCCTCTCGTGTCACTGAGCGATCAGGTCCCGGAAAACTGACAATTTCAATCATTTCCTTTTCAACTCTTACCTCGATTGGCTCCCTAATATCATACCCACGATGATAAACTGCATTTGCTAAGGCCTCTTCCAACGCTGCATACGGATAATTATATACCCAGTCTGCCTCCGCTTTATCTGCACTCTTTACAATTTTCTTCGTTACGATTGAATTTTTAATAAACTGCAATGCTTCTCTAAGTTGTTGATGAATCGGTCCCTTAAATGTATTCTCTATAATATTATCACCACCCAATCCATCCGGAAATTGTACAACATCTATCTGTGTACACGGGAAAAATTTATCTGGTTCCATGCAAAAGAACATTAATCCCACATTTTTCGGTTTTTCATACTCCGGAAGTATACTGATAATATTCATATCACTACATAATTCAGCAAAATCTCCTATTTTTGATTTTTCATAAAGTGAACTTCCTATTTCTTTAAGATAATTCTGAATTAGTGTAATATTTAAGTCTGCAAGTTCTGCCTGGTGATTCACCCTATCATCAAACGGAACTCTATTTGCCAAATTAAACAGATCTTTTTCCTCATCATCCGAAGGTTCTACGGTATTTGAAGCTTTACGAATATAGTGTACTCGTTCTTTATTATCTTTCTCCATTGTCTTTGGAGATGAATACGGCCTATTATCCCCACCCGGACACCATATAACAATAAACTGCTTATCTTGATATGTCTCAATACCAATAATTGGAGTATAAGCCGGTCTTAAGAGTTTACACCGTGCAAATATATTTTTCTGATAATAATCCACCTTATCTGATGGAACTCCTCTTAAAGGATAAACGGGTCTGCCGGCATCTTCCTGTACACCAATAACGATATAGCCGCCACCCCAGTTATCAAGGTCATTTGCAAATGCACAAATCGATTTTAAAGACGCTGCTGCGTCCCATGTTTCCTTAAATTCAATTCTTGCCCATTCAACTACATCACCTGATAAAAGTGTTTTAATGCTAGTTGGAATTGCCATATGATCACTTCCTTTTCTTACAATAAATATATATTCTCAAAATCTATTTCTCTAATTTCAATATTGCTACGTTCTGCTAATTTATACACTTCATTTTTTCATTTGACGGAGTATTTTTATGTAATAAAATGCATTCAACAAGTTCATTAATTTCTATTTCGTTTAAACATAACTCAAAACTTTGCTTTTCACTAACTTTTTTTATTTCAATGTATTGTCCTCATCACCCCGTTTTTTATCAATAATAAACGCTTATCTCTTCCCCTAACTATAAATACCTCCACCCTTGATTTTTCTTAATTTTTCTTTGTATTCTCTTATATTCAATATTATTTGTTTTTGATGCCTCCATAATAGATTCATATTCTTGAATAACTCTTCCACTCATATCTAGTTTAGCAACTCGTCTAGCTTGTCCCAAATTAGTCAAACCTGCATTGAACGAAATTTCAATTCTGTTTGGTATATTTTCTCCTGCTAAAAATTTTCTCCACACAAGTCCACCAGCAGTATTGCGTTCTCCTCTCAAAACTTTTGATATACTAGTACTACTTATTCCCACAGATTTTGCTGCATCACATATTGTATCATATCTATCTTTCAATTCCCCTTCAGTTGTATAACTAACAATATATGTTTTATTCTCTTTAACACTCTCTATCTTTGTTTTTATCCTCTTCCTTTTTTCATTCTTAACGACGGGAGCCATCATTATACGATCATCATTATCTGAGCAATTCTTTTTTCCATTTTTTTCTATTTGTATACCATTATCAAGTAAAAATTTGATCACATTTTTTTCATTGACAGGAACCGTATATTTCCACTCTAATAACTTTATTCCATGTTCTTCTGATAACATTTTCTTCCTTTTATCTCTCTCTTTATTATCTTGTAATCCTTCATCACCTCCAAACAGTTCAACTGCTTCATAGTGTTGCTTCCCTTGATATTCTATTGCTGTTCTATATTGTTCCAAGTAAATATCATAACTTTGTTTTCCTAACCATTCGCAATGATATTGATAGGTCGCATTGTGTACATATTTGCTAATCAGTAGAAAGAGATGGTACTCATTTCCCCACTTTGTCCGAATACGACCTTCTCTACTTATTTCAGAATACAGCTTATCTACTCTTTGTTGCAATTTTTTGTTCAATATTTTAATAATGCGCACTAAAACCGAATTTGTAACTATTGACGAGTATCCATATTTTTCATTTAAGCTATCAATCTTCTGCTGGATACCATCTTTTGCATAAAAAATATAACTGTTATTCCTTAAATAATCTTTATTCGGTACTTCGTTTCTATTATATATACCATATAATAGATAACTCATAATTTCTATTTCATTAATTTGGCTTCCTCTAAAAACAACTTTGTATTCTGTATGTCTTTCATTTGCTTCCACTCGCCAAGCATCATCCGCTAATTTAGCACAACAATAAAACTTCTTATCATATGTCACAGGAACATAAAATATTATTTTCTGTTCTACTTCGCCATTTATATTCTGAATCGCATCTCGTTTATCTACTATTTTTTCTAAGCACTCATTAATCTCTTTTACTAAGTCCGGTGCTTTTTCGAGATATTTCACTTCATATTCAATATCTAAACCTTCAAACTTTTCAAGCAGTTGTTTTAATTTCAGAAATTCTTCTCTATTTCTTCCATACTTATAGATATCAAAATTTTCACCTAATGGTTCAGTAACATTTTTTCCGTTATATTCAAGCAATTCAAAGTTTAGTTGCTTTCCTATTAAATTCCGTGACAATACTGCAGAAAAATAATAAAAGTCACCAGCATTATCCTTATTGCGAAAATTTCCAAATTTATTTATTTTAGTAATATAAGTAGTATTTTTATTGAACATATCTGTTACACGTATAGTCATTGTGTGTGGTCTTTGAAAAGATAACGGTTGTATTATAGCTTGCCACTTCAGCTCATCACCCATTGTATATATTTCATAACGTACCACATCCACTGGAGTAGCTCCATAAAATCGACTTTTTTTATCATATTTAGCATATATTGATATTTCTATTATTTCATTTTTAAAAATTCTTACCCCTTTACTAAAAAAAATATTAGCTTCAACTTTACAATCCCACACTATTCTTTCTTCATCAAATTTTTCATCTCCATAATAAATCGCAGTTCCATTTTCTATTGTCATGTGTCTTATATGCGAATTTAGCAACACGCACCCACATCGTCCACTTTCTCTATGATATCTTGAGTTTGCATAATTTTCATGTAAATTAAAAACACATTCATCCCTATTTTCGGGAAATTCATATGAATTTCTAAAATACTTTTCATCATATCTAAATAAATAGTATCCTTGAGGGATTTCGTTTCCTACTCTATAAATGTGGCCAGGTAAAATCACCGCTTTCGGATCTGTTAAATATCGTAAATTATCTGTCAGCGTCATTCTCCCTGCTTCTAAGGTTAAAAGATCTCCTTTTTCAAATATGTCATACGCTTCTCGTTCATACTCATATGAACTTTTTTCCTTCTTTCTTACATAGGAATACCAAATATCATTCCCCCATAGATAATACTCACCACAGGGAATATCTTTGCCAACTTTGTACTTACCGCATTCTATTATGCCTTTTTGTTCTACTACTTCAATATATTTATTTATTTTTATCACTGCAATGCTCCCTGCCTCAAATATAGAATTAGGAAAATTCTACTAAGAAAAACTGCTATTTTTACGTTGTTTTTTTCATATATACTTCGTTTTCTTTCGACTGCTTTGTGACCATTTTCGTTGCCATTTATTCTTATTTTCATTATACATGATAACGTATTATAGGCACAATAGAGCGAGTGGAAATTTCCCATTTTCCACTCGCTCAACCCATCTCATTATAGCTTTTTCTGTTACTTCAGCGGTTCATAATAAAAATATGTCTTCGCCGGGTCTTTTCCGGAGATGTCCACGCCGGCTGCCGTCTGTCCCTGCACACCGCCTGTGGCTCCGATATAGAGTATCCGGCCATCCGGAACGATTACCGCGCAGGTTCCTTCCGTACCGCAGGGCATCTCCCAGACTTCCTGCGCTCTGGTAAATTCCGCATCTTCCAAACGGTAGGTATCAACGCCGCTGTATCCCCACAGGATAAAATCGGAGCCATCACTCACACCTGCTGCCACCATATTCCACTGGTAGATCGTCCCTGTGCTTTGAACAGCCTTCGCATTCTCCGTTGCATCCCCCTGCACCGGTAGAAAACACAACCTCTCCGGGTCTACTGACACTAATGTCACAGGGTCATCCTCTGCTGTCACATTCTCCGTTGCCAGTGCTGCTGCATAGACTTTTCCGTCCTTTCCCTGTCCCAGGGCTCCGGCACCTTGCACAGCATACACACCATCATCCGCCATCGTTCCGATGAGGTCTCCCTCTGCCGTGTAGATCCGCACATAGCCGCCATCCTCCTGCATTCTCATTCGTGTATACAGCCTGCCCTGTGCATCCGTTGCCATACTATCTACAATATTCCACTCCCGGTCTCCGGCCGCAAAGCAGTCCAGAAGCGTTCCCTCCGGACTGATATGGTAGATCACAGGCAGCCGGCCATGTTCCGCTCCCGGAGATGCCAGTCCGCGCAATGCCGCATAGACACTTCCGTCCGGTGCGATGCACAGGCTATACACCTCGCCGTCCTCATCGAAATCATCATAAAACTTTTCCGGGGTCCCGCTGCCATAAGCCAGATATTCCACCCGTGCTTTCCCTTCCATGGTGAACCCACCGACATACAGCCCCTGTTCTGCCGCCACAGCACACCGGATACTGAGTTCTCCCTCATAGGCGACCTGCCATTCTTGTGCTGCCGTATCTGCCCCCGGGACTACACTTGCCTCTCCTGCGTCCTGGGTCTGTTGCGATCCGCTCTCCTGTGACATATCACCCGGTAATGCACTATCTTCCGTCTTCACATATTCATAGTCGCCCGCCTCGATCTCTTCTGTGATTTTCGCCAGACTATAATCTCTCTTTTCCCGAAAATCGATCAGCTCCAACAGTTCCTCATCCGTCATTTCCTCTTCCGGCAGGAAAAATGTACTCCGCGCTGCATAGAAAGCCACGCCCTTTTTGTATTTTTCAGGACTATCAAGCATGGCAAGTTCCTTTTTGGGGAAATATCCTTCCTCCAGATAGGCCTGCCTCAGTTCTTCCAGCCTGTTTTTTTCGCCGTCCGTAAGCGGTCTGCTGTAGCTATCCGCTGCAACATCTGCATCCTGCAACCCGGAAAAATATGTTTCCAGTTTTTCATGATTCATGCTCTCCATCCGCGCCCGGTACAATCCCGATGCCGTCACGGTAACGGAGGCCAGAAGCAGACAGGCTGCTGCCGGGATCACGATTCGTCTAAAGCCATAATGGCGTACCGTTTGATTCGCTCTCTTTCCATCCGTGTTTTTGCTGTCCTTCTTCTCTGTTTCCAGTCCGTCCAAAATATTTCCCACTTTCGCATCCAGAGACTCCGGCACTGCCATCCGTTCCGCCTCCGCCATTTTTCTTATTTTTCTGTCTATAAAATCATCTCTCATATAAGCCTCTCCCTTAACTGCTCCTTCGCCCGGTACAATCTCGATTTTACGGTTCCCTGCCTGCATTCCAGTATCCTGCTGATCTCCGGGATCGTGCACTGTTCATAGTAAAACAGTACGATCACATCCCGGTATCCGCCATCCAGCTGCATGACAGCATCCCACAGTTCATGGTGTTCGTCATAAAATGCCGGGGACAGATTCTCTTCCCATGCCACCGCACCGGTCCGCTTATTTTGCCGATAAATCTTTTTCGCTTCATTTGCCGTGATCTGTAAGATCCAGTTTTTAAAGCTGTCCGGATCCCGCAGTGTCCTTAATTTTTCATAGGCATGCAGCACCGCTTCACTGACAGCGTCCTCCGCATCCGTACTGTTATTCAGAATAGAATATGCCAGTCGGTACATATGCAGGGTATAGCCCCGCACTTCCCGCACAAATTCCTCTTTTGTCATAACTGACAAAGTAACACCTCCTTCTCTTCGCCGGCTTCATACTATATGAGTCGCCGGACGGTAAAAAGGTTCCTGTATTTTTAAAAAAGGCACCGGATGTTCCGATGCCTTTAAATCCAATATACTCTATAACTCTTTGAATTTGTATTTTCCTTTTCCATGCCCGGATACCGGTTCGATTACATCAGCCTGTACCATATTGGATATTATTTTAGAAGCGCCTGAACTTTTCAGTCCAAGCAATTCCATAACCTCTCCTCTGCCAAAAAACTGACAATCTCCGAATTTTTCATATAATACACGGATATGCATAATTGTTTTTGTTGAAAAATTCAGCGTTTTTTCAGCCAATCTTGTTTCAATGTCCACTTTTGATGTTTCAATGTCCATTTTTTGAGTTCCAATGTCCACTTTTAAAGTTCCAATGTCCACTTTTGTATCCTTTAAAAGTCCACTGATATGCATATTTCGATTGTGCAGCTCGTTGTGTTCATTTAAAAGCATATTTCTGAGGAAGCGTTCCAAATATTCCGTTGTCTCATGAATTCCTTTTTGTAAATTCGTATAATTGGCTCTGACAAGTGCATTTCTGAAATACCATGCATTTTCCGCAAAAATATCATTTGTTGCAAAAAAACCAAGTGTTCTCAAATATTTTATGAAAAAAACCGCTGTGGTTCTTGTGTTTCCCTCACCAAAAATGTGAATTTGCCAAAGCCTTGATACAAACAAAGCCAGATGATGAATGCTCTCTTCTATCGAAAGTCCTTTATAACTAAAAGCTTTTTCCTGCGAAAAATCATATTCCAACGTAGCACGCAGTTCTGAAGCACTCCCATATATGACCGTTGCGCCATCAAGCACCCATTCTTTCTTCGTAATATTATAATCTCTTATTTTTCCGGCATGCTTATATATTCCACGAAAAAGCTTACGATGAATAGCTATATACTCATTCGGTGAAAAGGAAAACGCCGTTTCGGAAAGGAGCTCCGCAATACGGCTGGAAACTTTATCTGCTTCTTCCGTGCGTTCATTATCTGATACACGGACAGGTCTCTCATTGTAATAGCTTTCTATAAGACTCTGTGCCTCTTTTAGCGTGATCTTACCTTCAATATTTTGAATTGCAGTGTCAATCAGATATTGCGAGGGTTTCAGACCATCTACTGCCTGAAGTCCAACCGCCGTGCTCCACACATACCCTTTTGTTGCTTTATTCGGTTCGGATTCTCTCAGATATTCTTTAAATGGGTCTTTGTCCATATTCATTTCCCCGCTATATATCACTATCTTAGTTTTCCTGCTACTATTTTTATTATATCTTATAATCACAATAAACCAAAATGTTTTTGCAGAGATTTTTGCGAAAATAAAAAATATTTTACCTGAAGATTCCTTCTTGACCCACGAGTTAGTCTATGCTAATATAACAATTGTTATGGAGACAGATCGTAAGAAAATCACGGAAGAAAACTTAATCCGCTGCGGCAGGGAAGAATTCCTGGAAAAAGGCTACGCCGGAGCGAACCTCCGGGATATCTGTAAACGGGCCGGAGTTACTACCGGGGCTTTTTATTTCTCTTTTGCGAATAAGGAGGCACTGCTGGGGGCGATACTGGATCCCCTGATTGCCGAATATCAGAAAATGATGCAGAAAATCGCCAAAAGGGAGCAGGAACATCCTGAGACCGCAGAGCAGAATGAACGTGAGATCATGGAATATATCTGTGCGCACAGGCAGGAATGTGAACTGGTTCTGGAGAAATGCTCCGGCAGCAAATACGAGTCCTTCCGGGATGTCGTCTTCAACAATATGTTCACGGCCTTTCAGGGCTATTATGAAAAACAACTGGGCTTTGTGCCCGATAAGGAATTGCTACGAATCCTGGCCTCCATGAGGTTACACGGATTTCTGGAATTGATCAAGGGAGATTATGATATGGAACACCGTCTGTTCCTGACGAAAGCCATCGGCATCCACGCCGATGCCGGAACGCAGAGTTTAATTACATATTTCAAGAGTAAGAAGGATGCTCACCGTTAATGCGGTGGGCATTTTCTTTTATAAAAAATAACAAATATAACTTTTGTTATATTGGAAAAAAGGAGATTAGTTATGAACAAAAACGTGAACTACGGAAACTGGGTACCTGAAAAAATGTTGGCGCTGTGCTATGTCGCTGCTGCCGTACTCGGCATTGCCGCCTATGTGACCGGACCGGTGCTGCATCTTGCCATTCCGACATGGATCCTGGGCATTCTTGCCGCGATTTGCCTGGTCTATGGCATTTACATGCACATCTGTCATGAATTGTTTGCCTTCGGCAAAGGCAACATGATGGCAAAAGTCCATCAGCATCTCGTAGATCATCTGGAATGGGACGGCGAAGGCACTCTGCTCGACATCGGATGTGGTGCGGCTGCCCTGACGATCCGCTGCGCCAAGGCTTTCCCCAAGGCAAAACTCGTCGGTATGGACTACTGGGGTGCCGAGTGGAACTATGCCAAAGAGCAATGTGAAGCCAATGCGAAAGCGGAGGGTGTTGCCGACCGGATCACCTTCCACAAAGGAGATGCCGCCCATCTGGAAGATCCGGATGAGACCTTCGATGCCACTGTCAGCAACTTTGTCTTCCACGAAGTCCGTTCCGCCAAGGATAAACGGGATGTGGTCAGAGAAGCCCTGCGCGTAGTCAAAAAGGGCGGTGCCTTCTCCTTTCAGGACATGTTCTCCCAGAAAGCACTCTACGGTGACATGGAAGAATTTGTCGAAGAATTGAAAAAAGAAGGAATCACAGAAATTCACTACATCGGCAATCTTGAGAAGAAACTGGATTTTATCCCCGGATATGCCGCTGCTCCCTGGATGATCTCCGG
>ERZ1026882.479-NODE-479-length-21980-cov-9.165701_pt1 | contig 21980 bp, 15 predicted proteins | sample MGYA00380171_ERZ1026882 | MGnify/ENA primary metagenome ERZ1026882 (study PRJEB33269, sample SAMEA4719807) | human gut metagenome | biome: human-associated habitat; feature: organic feature; material: feces | place: Cameroon | collected 2013-10 ...
GTCGTCTGTCAGACCGAACACGCCGCGGCTCACTGGAGTAGCCCTCCATCCCTCCGCACGATGGCAATCCTTGAGGAAATGAGTTGCCCCTGGCATTATCATGAGCGGCATCATGCGCACTACATCCTTACTGTCGGGCTGCACATCAGCCTTTTCCAGCAGCATGGCCACGGTCTTTGCGTCCATCTCATCACGCTTCTCCTGCGCCGTCGCCGTGACAGACAGCATCAATAACGCCGCCACAACGGCTGTTCTTGCCATTCTCTTTGTTCTTTTCTGTATCATATCCTTCGTTTTTTAGTTAAGTGATAATATCGGCGATTTGGTACCGCCTGTATCAGCGATTTGGTATCGCTGATTCACGCTGTCGGATTTTTAGTAGCGAAAGAATGGTACCGTTCAAACTATCCTTCTTTGACATAATGGCTCAGCAGCGTGTGTAGCTATGCTGTGTTTCGCTTTATACTATTGCATTCTTTCCTTTTAGAGAAATCTCTTAATGATAGTATTTTTATCCTCAACACCTTTGTTATATTTCCTGATTGTTTACCAGTATGTAATGCACTTTAGCGGTTCCATTCTACCAAAGCGAGATACAGACTGGCAGACATTACTCTCCTTAGAAAGTTTGTCAGGTGAAAGGTCCGAAGTCGAGGTGCCAGAGGAATGATTTGTGTTGGGTGTTGTTTTGAACCATAATTCGTCTACTATTTTATATAGATTACTCTAATCTTATAAATTTGCATTATTATAAATATGGCGAAGCGTAGTTGATATTCTTACCAAATCCTGTCTAGTTAAAGTCTGCATGACACTTCCCATCCCTACATGCGTACCGTGATTAGATAGTTTGTTATAGGCATCCCTTAAAGAAGTCACCATTTGTGCTCCCGCATCCGTTATAGCCATCAAATCAATCCAAGGAATATTACTTCTACCTCTAAATTTCAATGGACTCTTGCTTCTAAACACAACTTCATCCACCATCCATTCTATGGCATGACGTAACGAATCTATAACTTCCTGTGCATTCATCAAAGGAACTGTGCTTAGATAACCATCAGCTTTATCTAAATAATGTAACGACTTACATATCTTGTTGTCAATTACATATCCGTTACACTGAGGATTATCTGACAATACCTCGTATGCAAAGACATGCACCTTATTTGAAGTCCTATTTGCAATGTTTCCGTTGTTAGGGTAGATTTTTATCCTATCTCCATCCTTTTCCAAAAATAATGTTTGCAGTTGCACACTATGCGTAAAAAGAATTATCTGATTAGGAAGCGAAATGATTCTATTCAGGAAATTCTCAACATATTGAGCATCCAAACTAGTTACAGGATCATCAAAAACCAAAGGTTGTTCAATGTCTAGTAATATATTTTCTGCAATAAACAAAGCCAATGAGGCACATTTAAATTCAGCTTCACTTAGAATCTGCTCAACATTGCTATTATTTAAAATTTTAAACTTAATTTTAGACGTTGGCAACATCAAATCCTCCATTTCCACCTCCACCTGGAGATACCCCATACCCAATAAACTCAACTCTTCTCGAAAATGTTGCAAAAGGGCATTTTTTAAAGACATACAAATTGTATTGTTACATAGACTTTTCAGTTCATTGTAGTCACGCAGAGATATAGCTTCCAAGTCATTAAGCGATTCCACGGCCCAATTTATACTTTGATATATCCTTAAGAAATAACTTTCAAAAAGATAAGTATGACTATCATGAGGTTCCAAAAGCCTTTTGCTATAATTTGCATCGAAAAAGCGTATATGAGTCAATTCTGGCGGGAAATTGGATATACCATTCCAAGTATACGTTGTCCTAGTACCAGCTATAGTATAATCTAATTTAACATGAAAAGGTGCTGGTGTTTGTGAATAAATATTTTGCAATACAGGATAATTTATATCTGCATTAGCCATCATATTAAGTATTCTGAAATAACTACTCTTACCAGAACCATTAAATCCAAATATCAAAGTAAGCCCCTCTTCGCAAAATTTTATTTCTTGATTATTAGCCAATGCATTTACACCTGATATATGCTTTAAGCTATTTAATACAATTTTTGGATAAGCCACCCCAAAATTAGCAGGAATAACCAATGATGGAGTAGTAACTTCATTCAGAATTTCGTTGAGAATAATATCTAAATCCGCTTGTTCAATAGTCCCATTGGTATTTATAGCTCTACAAATCAAATCTTTAGCCCATGCTGGATGGTCAGGATTATTATAATAATCGACAAGAATGTCTTTGGAGTGAAAAATTGCTGGCATAACTATATATTTCTTAAGAAGATTGATGCTTGGGTTGAACCATGCTGTTTCATAAACATCAATATTGTCTTGATATTTAGTTTAAGAGGCTTATCGTTCTTTATATCAGCTTCAAAATCAGCAAGAACAGATCGTACAAGATTTTCCAAATTAACCAATAGCATTTTCATAACATTTTGATCTCCATCATATACTGTTTTATTCTCTATGACAGAAGCTATTATAGGAACTATCTTTAGAGAATAATCATAACCAATAGTATCAAATACTTTAACTACAGATCCCAATACCGACGGATTATCACCTGCCTCAGTCAATACCTTTTCAAAGAAAGGCACATCTTTTTCCTTCAATTCAAACCATTTAGATCTGTCATCATTTAAATATGAAGGATTCAGCAAGTACTCATTGACAACATTTGAATAGTCTCTCTTTCCTATGTTCTTGATAATACAATCATACAATGAATACCAAGCTGCCCAAAATTGTTCATAATTCCCATATGAGACACATTTTAATAACAGCCTACTTACCAATGGTTCATATATGTCATGTATTGAAATATATCTGCTGAAAAAAGAAATGACTTCACTTACTTCTGGAACATGACAATTAATTATAATGTCTGCAACAAGATCAGCATCTTCAAATCTATCCTGAGAATAATGCTCATACCCATGTCTAATATCAGGAATCCACTCGGAAGACAATGCTTCCATCGATTTCACAAAAAGATTACGATGAGAAGAACTGTTAGCCAACAAACAGACAGTAGCTCTAGCAAGGTCTAAAGAAAAGACTTGATTTTTATTTGTCCCTACAAGTTCATGAATACAGTCTTCCATAAAATCAGTATGCTCCTGCCACACCTTTCGTCGTATAAGCATATATCTCATTAGGTCACATGGCCTTGTATTTCCGTATTTAAAAGCACTTCGGACATAATCTAAACAAATCTTTTTTATAGTAGCCACTTCGTTAGGATTACAGAAAGCAAGAAGCGTAGGAATTGCGTTTAGACAAATATCCAACCCTGATAGACTATTGGACAACATAAAAGACATATCTTGCAAAGATTCTAACACTCTTTCTTTGCATTCCTTAATTTCTCCATCAGTCATCTCGGATGAAAAATTCATAAGTAAAACAGAACTACCCATATAAGGAAGGAATTCATCCCCCATGAGTTTATACAAAGTTCCATCTTTCGATTTCAGAAGATTTTCAATATGTCGGATTTCATCCAACACAAGATGAACGTCATTATCAAATGGTGACTTACTGACCTCATTCTTGTTTCCTTCGTATTGCTTGTTTATCCATTCCCTAAGTCTTACTCCCCTAGCCATCTGTATATTAGACTTTTCCAATTCCTGATGAGCATTTTTTTGAGCATCTGTTAAATTGGGAGTTAACTGCAGAGCTTTTATTCCATTTTTTAAAGTCACTTCTTCTTTTATCATAGAGCGATAGTCTATTCTAGCTATCATATAATCTTCATAATCTTTCTCTTCTTGAGGAATTTCAGCTACTTGTTTCTTTAAAAAATCTACACAACCATATAAAAGTTGTAACCTTGCTTTGTCTTGTGGCTTAGTTGAATCAGAATAAGAGATTTGAAGACTTTGTAGAACATTTTCCAAATGATTTCGCCTATGCGTCAATTCATTAGATTCCTTGCGTTCTTTGCCCAATTGTTCTTTTCCAACATAGGCAAAACTTAATGTATGTGCTGTCAATTCATGAGTAAAACGTGTCAAGTCCAGTCCTAAGAAACGATAATTTTGAAAGAAGTTTAACAGAATATCAAAGTAATCTTCAAAGTGCGCAGTGACTACACTTGCTACTATAGCCCACATTGAAGCGGAACGAGATCTATTTAAAATCTGTTCAAGAAGGTTCGCCACATAGTCATGCAAGTTTTGTTTATTACACAAATCCAATAGAAACTTTTCAAGAGCCATATGGATACATTCCAACACATTAGGCATCGAAAGTCCTGACGTTCCTCGATACATATTCCATAAGACTTGAGAAGCAACAATAGTATTCTGCTTACCATTAGGCGAGGTTACCTTAATGTTTTCTAACTTATCATATGACTGTGCTCTTACACTATATGTTTCAACACATTGATTGACAAAGTCAATGATAAAATCAAAAGTATGATGTAACTCTGGACTTATGTCAAATTCTGTTTTCAACAATGTGTATATAGGCGTTTGATATGCACTACTTGGGAAATAACCTCCAATTCCTTCCAACTCTTCATTCAGACCAAAATAATATTCACTTTCCTTGTATGAACTTCTCCATGAGTTATGATTTTTATTATCCAAACGTTCTTCCCAATATAACTGTAAAAGATTAGGAATTAAATCGTGATAGAAAATCGCTATCGGCAGTAATAAAGAAGTGTTTGCTTTTTTTACAATAAACTCGGAAAGATGATGATATGGATCTTTATAATCTATCCATTTGTTCTTTATAATGTCATTGAATATGCTGTGCAATTCTTCTTTTAGATAAGGAGAATACAAACAAACTAAAGAACACCATTGATCTGAATTCTCGATATAAAGATGAGTACCATTTTCTTGGGCCTGAATCTCTTCTTTAAAGATCCTCAAAGCCAACAATCCTGCATGATGAGCAGCATCCTCTGCAGCTGGTTGCTTTCCAAAATATCCCGATAAGATATTATAAACGACAAACGCATTTTTAAGAAAATAGTCATCTTGATTCTTAAATATGTATTCAATGGTAGCTTCCCATCCACCACCAAAAGCAACAAACTGTGGATATTGCCTTCCATTAAAGGGAAAATATCGATTTATTTTTTGACAGGATATATAGAGTTCTTTAGCGAACTCATTAAACCAATGATAATTATTACTCTTTAAAGAATAATCATATTTGCTTAAGAAATGAGAAGAGTAATTCGGACTTTTTCCAATAGTATAGAATATCGAAGATGCCCAAAAATCATCAATTTCATTATCGAAAATTCTTTTGCATAATGTATCGGCCACAGATGCGTTCTTATCTAATTGTTCTTGAAGCCAACAGACAAAAGCATTCTGAAAATCGGAAGTCTTCGGTATAACCTCCAAATTTTCTATAGACGCAGACATTTTTTGATCAACATAATATTCTAAAGCCCAATCTGAATAAATATCATGCTTGATTGCATACCCCTTATGCATCACTTCTGCTAAAACATCTTGTTCAACAAGTGAATATGCCGCATCTTGATTATTAATCTCTGAATAACTTACATAATACAAAGAACTTTCTTGTAACTTACTAGCTATTGAAATCAAGCACTCTGCTCTGTTGACCTGTGCACCTCCTTTAGTTGTCCCTCTGACTTTTTGACTCCAGACTTTTTCTTTAAAAGTAGATAACTGAAGTCGAGCATTTTGCCCAATTTCTACATATCTAGCTAAATAAAATGGAGTCCTTAATTGATTGAGAAGTTTTTTATCTTCAGGCAAAGTAATATTCTGTTTACTAGCAAAGGATTCCAGTTCCTCTGTAGAAAGCGATTTTACCTCCAATGTATCTAAACCTAAATGGTGGTCATTTTCCATTACTTCAAGAAAGTTCTTTAAACTATTCGATTTACAAGTAAACAAGAAAATCCACCCTTCTCTTTTTAATTTATCTATAAACAATGTCAAAGACGAAATGTTCTTAATCTCAAGAAGTTTTTCTGCAGAGTCTATATATATAAGTCTGGTCTGTATATCCTGATAATAATCACAGAACTCTTTCAACGTATAATTCTCCACCAAAGAGAATATATCATTTACAGAATTAGTATCAAGCTGTCGAGCATCTAATGCAAAGACAACAAGTTTGTCATTCTCTTTTTCTGCATTATAAAAATGCTTGACAATAGCACTCTTACCAACACCACTTTCACCAGTTAGGACAAGATTCTGTTTTTTTTCAACAGAAGTCTTTATCTTTTCTATATAATAATATCGTTCTATAGAAATGTTCTTATCATCATACTTTATATTATCATTTATACGAGAAAATTTTGCGTCATTACATTCTTCTAAGTCATGGTTTAAATTTTGAAGATGAGATTTTTGATTGAAATATATATCATAAGCTACTGGATTATCTTTAACAATATCAAGAATATTATCACCAAACATCCATTCTAACCTGATACCCAAATCATTTGCAACCTTTTGAATATTATCTTGCTTTTGGCTTGTAACTCTTCCTTTTGTTTTAGGAATACCAAATTCCTTGTTAGTATAGATTACCAACAAAGTTTGATCGGGATACCACTCTTTTGCCAGTTGTATAGAATGGACAATATTATTAGCATCTATCTCATTCTCAAAATATTTAGCCTGGAAACCGATTACTTCGTCACCTCGTTTTATGACTGCGGTTTCGTTTCCAGGATGGTTTTTGAAATATGGTAAAGCATAGCTCACATCATATTTCTTCCGAAACAAATATCTTGCTAAATCCTCGAATGCCCCAGTTAGGTTATTCGAGTTTTTCCCAATAAAATCATTCCAACTTGTATTATGCATATCGTTCTGTCTTTAATAATACTATATAAAAAATATTTTTCAAATTACGATACCACTAAATTGTAAAATATAAGAATATTCGAATTTAGCTATTTTTTCATCCAATTTTTGTTTAAAGCAATGATTCATTTACCTAAACATAGCCGCTTCTGCGTTTTGTTTTAATCTTTCAACTGCTTTTTTTATATCACTTTCACTTTTCCCTATGTCCTTTTTCAAAGCTAAGGCAATCAAATTATATTCATTTTCAAGCGATGTATACAATATTCCCGGTGCGTCAGTATTAATCGTTACTACAGACTCCTCATCACATAATAAAGAGCATGTTGGCAATTCGGAGTATTTACTAAAATAGCCTATTCGAAGATTGCTCGTTGGACAGGTTTCTATCGGAATTCCCCTGTGAATGATTTCTGTCCTTATTCTGTCTTGATTGTATTTTACTACATCAACAATGGTTCTCTTCAATCTGAACACCACAATATCCTCATCCTGTTGCAAATTATCTGGCAATACAAAATCATTCGTGTCAACCCATTCTGGAGCATTTTTATGCACCCATTCAAGATTGTCCGACAACATTTTCTTAGGCATAGCAACAGTATAATGTTTCAGCTCATAATATTTAGCTGCATCTGTAAACAATGCCAACAAATGTGCAAGTCTATTTGGTTTTTGCCAATTCAAATCGGTCATAATTTCATCTATGGCACGCAATCCATCCACCAAATCATAAAAATTCTCTCCAATATGATATGTTAAATTGCGGACTCCATTCTCCCTCAGATACGTTACAATATTTTTAAATTCCCGAGGTCTTCTTACTGTATCTGACCCTGCAAAATCGACTCCTGCAATTTTGCCTTTTTGAAGTTGATAGATGTATTTGGCAACAATCTTTTTAGATTCTTCTATTTTGGTTGATTTGGATATAAGCAATATGGCTTTTATCCATTTTGGGCGTTCTCTTTCTTTCAAAAAGTCATCACACTCCTTGTCCTTCATTCGAACCTCTATAATAGAGTTGTTATCCTGTAATTGCTCGGACAGCATTCGCATTGTTTCTGTCATTGGGCTGTTGGAATTTCTTACAGTTGCATTATAATTTGAAAGTCCTACCAAATCGTTTGCAAGATAAAACTCCATCCGAATGCGGTTTTTTATAAGGAGATAAAGATAAAACCATGAAGCCATATTTTGAGCGTTCTGATTGTTTTCCTCTATCCTCTGCAAGATGTTGTATATTAGCCTTCGTTCACCAATCAATATACAGAGTGGTGATTTTTTCGCTTCTTCATTCAGATACTTAGTTTGTACGCAATAATCCAAAGCATAGTCTATGTAGCTCTTTCCTACATATTCTTTAAAAGCGGTTGAACGATAAAAGGATGCGAGTTTCTCACATTCATCAAGCAGTAGTTTGGCAATATCGCTGTCTGTCATGCAGTTATAAATGTTTTTTTGTTCTTTCTTGGTTATTGTTTTTCCTTCTTCAAGAAAGCGAAACAAGTAAAAACGGATAATGGAAGCCACCCCAATCCAATCCATATATGATTTATCGGTGTACTTTTCTTTCCACAGCATAAGAGGTGCATATTGGCGCACTTTTACAGACCATTCATCAAGCATTATATCGCCTTCTTGCTTGACCTCCTCAATCTTTCTTGAGGTAATGGCAAACCTATTCATCAAGTCTATCCAATGTATATAGAATCGATCATTTGCCACATTTTGATGCACATGTAAATCTATGTATGTATTTTCTATGTCAAACAGAGTCTCGTCTGTTTTAAGTGCTAAACTCCATGTAAAACGATCTCTTTGCCTTTTGTTCTTGTCACAATTTACGATATTGGCAATGGTCAATAAATCCCCATCTATAAACTTTACGATTTCCATCCAACGAAAAAGATGCCCTTGGCGTATAAGGGGAGTTGAAAGATTTCCATCCACAAAGATGTCGTTGTATTGATTATCACATAGGTAATCGAATAGATGTACAAAAATGGAGCAGTTGCTTTTCGAAAATTTCTGTGTCAATCTTTCAACGATAGCTTGTGTATCTGTCAATGTTAATTCTGTCATTCGCCAACGTAGCAGATGTTCTACAGGTTTCAGAAAATCACCATCAGAAACATTACCACAAACTTTATCAAAAACCTTTGATAAAGGATAATCCAAGAACAAAGCTCTTAATACGCCCCTGCAAATATCCATAAATATCTTCTTTAGTCCGAGAGCCCAAGTTTTACACTCTTTGAACTGAATGCCTTGAGTATATCTGCTTTCGATACAGACTTGTCCATCTTTGGGAACATTTCTTCCCAATCTTCTTCTGTAAGATTTTGAATATCCGATGGATATAGTGCCATCATTTCCTTTTTTATAAGTTCTGCCTTTTTTGAGGTTTTAAAACCATTGAAGAAGTTTGCAAAACGATTCTCTATGTCTTTGTATTCATTCAAAGACAAAGCCGGACCTGACTCCAAGATATATCTAAGAGTTTCCCTTTCATTACCTCGAAGTACCTTTATCAATGCATTCAGAAAAGCAAATCTGATAGTATATCGCTTATTGGTTGCAGTACTATAATAGGTTCGCATTTCTGAGTTAATGATACTCTGGTAAAATTTGGCAATTACTTCCAGGCTGTCACTACTTCCAAAATTCTTCCGGATTCTATTGCTCTTCATGGTTTCCATTATTGCCAGAAGTACTTCTGAATTTCGGATTGTAGCATTTGACATCAATCTGTGCATCATATAGTCATTTGCACAAACATCATCAATCTCTTCTTGTGGGATTTCATCTTGATGCTCGTCTGCATACTCTTTCCTCTTTACCTCCCTTATCATTTCGTTCAGCAATGACCACTTTTGGCTTTTGGCAAAGTTGAAAAACAATTCTTCATCGTCATTATCTTTGATGAGAGTAGAGAATTTGTTGTAAGCAAAGGCTATGTTTACTATATTTGAAAAAGGAGCCATCACATCAAAGACAAAGTAATTGGTGTTTTGATAATTGGTCAGGCTGTATGGCATTGACACATTTCGCTTGGCAAGAGAAAAATTTCTCGTATCTCTTTGTCTAATACCTCTTTTCGTGGTTAATGCGAAAAATTCAATGACTTGGAACTTTTGGATGAAGTCAATTTGAGCCTCTGAAGACATATCATCAAATCTACGGATGCGTTCTGCCATAGTGCTGAATATCTCGCGGAAATCTTTAACCATGCCACTATATACCTTTGTGTCTCGATACATTTTAGGAGAAGCACTCATGGGGATAAGATCCTCTGGGTTAAACGTAAAATAAGCACCATTCACCAATCTTTGCAAAGCATTGGTACGTTTGAGCCATTGCCCACTCTTGTATATCTCTTCCTCATCATTATCATTTGGATACAAAGCTCCAGCAGTTTCGGTGATTATGTCATAATTTTCATACATTTTGATGCTGTAAAATGAACGAATGAAAAACAGCACTAAAGCCCTTTCTTTATCAACATTGCTACGTTCTATCTTGTCTAATAGATAAAACACATCACCAATGCTCACATTATAATTATAGTTGTCCGCTTCAAGAATGCCCTCGGCAATGCGGTCATCTTGAGTGTTTTCTATATATGGAGCAAGCATCGTCACAACAGTCTTATTGATGTTGGTCGTATCAACTACATTTACTAGCGTCATCACCTTCTCCCTGTCTTCTTTCGACAATTGTCTTGTCCATACTTGAAAGAAATACGATTTGAAATCTTCCTTGTTGTTGGCTGTTTCTTTGTTTGAATAAAAATCTGGCATAGATACGAGCAGACCTATCAAATGCCTAAGGCTTCTCAGATTGTTAGGAACAATGGGAGATGCACTTCCTTTATTATTGTAAAACAAAAATCTGGTCTTATCGTAAATCAATCTAACAACCGATTCTTTTACGGAGTTATATGTTTTTTTCTCGCTTTCACTAACCACATACAGAAAAGGTCTATTACAGAAATCATAAGGCTTTGGCATCATGATGCGATATTCCATCGGTATCAATTTCGTGACATATTTCTGCGCCATTTCCATTGCTCCCAAATACTCTTGCGGTGCAACTTGCTTACTGATATAATTGGATACCACCTCTATAAATTGGTCGATATTCAACGACATCAGAACTATACAGTTATTTGCACAGAGATACTTTCTGATTTGCTCAGCCATCTCATACGCCCCATTTATATTCAAGTCTATGTCATCAATAGGAATGACAAGGAAACGTTGTTTTTCCTTGTCGTTATCCTGTAATGAGTATTCTAGATATGTATCACACAACTTCTGAAACTGATCTTTTAATGCCAAGCCACCTGACAGCCATTCAAGTTCATCAATAGGGTCATACAGATTATCACCCTTGTTAAGTTGCGTTAAGCATAGTTTAGCATTGTGAAATTCGGCGAGTAATTTCTTTCTACCTTCAGGGTTGATGTCATACTCTTTTTCTTGCTCTTTTATCTCACGATACATCATGCCTAAAACCAATTCTATCACATTATGGTCTTTGTCAAAGAAAGCCGGATCAATGGTATCCAATACTTTAAATTTAGCCTTTGTCAGATTTTCACATCTGGATTTCAAAGTTTCATTGCTTTCCTTATTTACTATGCATTTTTGCATAAAGTCATCAATTGCTGTCTTGACATGTTCATCCTCTTTGCCATTTATATTTGCAAGCATAGTTTTGATGGTTTCCATACAAGACGTTTTACCTTCCCCTCGGTCACCACAAAAAGCAAGAATACTTGGTACACCATCTTTCTTCTTACTTGTCAATTGGTGTATTTGCAGCAAAGCGTGAGTATATTGATCCTTAAAAAGCGATTCCGCATAGTTCGCTTTTTCTTTGACCACAATATCTTCTTGACCTCTATAAAATGTCAGTATGTTATTCTCTTTTATTTCCATCATTATTTATAGTTCGTGTAAAACGGGCTACTAAGCCCCATCCCCGAAAAGTAGTCCCCCAAAATGGGAGAGTAGAGCCGTTCGCCGTATATCTATTATTTCTTGTTCTTCATTCTCTAGAAAAAGTGCCAAACTCTGAACATCGGTTCACTCAAAGCCTCGGCAGGTTAATATCTCAAAAGACGAGTGTCACGATACTAGCGAAGGAGGTTATGCCCCCAAACGTGATGCTTGTCATAATGTCCAAAATTGCCTCCATTCAAGATGTCATCAAGAAGCATTTGCCCTCTATTTGCATCCATAGGTGCAATCATCTTATCTTTTTGCATTCCCATGACCTTATGTAACACAAACATCATAGCCCCTGCAAACTTCCACAATCCGAGATGCTTAAACTCTCGTTCTAAGGTTATAGAATTCTTCACTCTTCGTTCTTCACTCTTCACTAAGACAAAATAGTAATCCACGACCTGCCTCAACCCTACACCCTCATAGAAATAATGTGGGTACAGATGATAAAGCTGATACACGACATTAAAGGAATGTGTTGGGACTGCAACAAGACCTGCATCATTAGGCAATGCCACCATGTTGTTACATTGCTCATCAATATTCTGCTTCAACCATCTTTGCAATCTCCGATTATACACGAAGTTTGCCATAAAGCCAGGAGTAGAATGTAGCTCCACGGTAATGCCGTTGACAGTAAGCCTAAATGATTGAAACTCTTATCATCTACATGTCCATTGGCGTTTTCAGCAAGCGAGTTGGCAAGAGAACGAATATCATCACGCCCAGCATTCATCCAAACATCCACATCACCCCAGGTATTCTTATCAACGGATTAGGATACATCACCGCATTGCCCTGCCCCTTCAAAATACAACAGCTATATCCCGAATCTTTCACCTTATTATATATAGCCACCGTAGCCTCATTCAGAACATTATTGCGTTGCATGATTTTCTGGTTTATGCCAAACCAACGCATCAGCAATTTCAAATTCGGTGCTGCATCCTTAAGTAGTTTTTGGATGCCATCGAAGACTACTCCGACAAGCGTCTGCTTCTTGGCAAATTCATAAAACGCCGCCCTGTCAAGGTCTTTTAGAGCAGAACCATCAAGAAACTCCTAGCCCTCGTAAACGCCCAAGGAAAATTGAATAAAGCGGAAGTAAATATCTGTCAAGCTATCTTTCAATTCAACATTCAACATTTCTCCTTCAGCATATTCCAAAGGAACAGCGTGTTGCCGATGATGTATCGGCGCCACATGCGCTTCGGCTCCTTCAGCAGTCGGTAGAGCCACTCCAGTCCGTGACGCTGCCACCATATCGGCGCACGCTCCACGGTGCCGGCGAAGAAGTCGAACACCGCACCGATGGTGCCCACATGACAGTGAATATTGAGTTCGTTCCAATGCGAGTAGGTCCACTTCTCCTGCTTCGGCGCCGTCATACCTATCCACAGCAGGTCGGGGTCAACCGCATTTATCGCCTCCACAATCGCCTTGTTGTCCTCCTCCGAGAACTCCGGCTTGTACGGCGGCGAGTAGGTAACGATCTTCAAGTGCGGATACACCTCCGCAGCCCGCTTCACAATCATATCGAGCACCTTCTGCGAACTGCCCATGAACATAACCGTGAGCGGACGCTCACGGAATTTTGAGTTTTGCGCTCGGCTCGTAGAGACGCTTGCCTGAGCAAGAATTGTCGGTTGAAGCCGATGAGGAATTGTCCAATGAAGAATTATTCATTCCACATTCTTCACCACTCACTCCACATTCCACATTCTTCATTCCACATTCTTCGAGTTTGTTCATTTCAAACTCGAAGAGATCCCATCCTGCTATTCTTTCCTTCGGCAGGCTCTTCGCCTTTATCCATCTGCACGCCTTCACAATGCTCACCCCATCCGGAATGAGCACATCACCGTTTGTCAGCGCCTCAGCGAACAGTTCATCCTTACGCGCCGTGTTGTACGAATGAGCGTTAATTGTGTTAATGAGCAGTTTGCCCTCCGGCAGCGCGGCAAGCTCCGCCTTGCTGCCAAGTATATTTAAGTTTTTTAATCGAAACATCAATCTTGAATTTATAATCAAATTCTCCCTTTTTCAAAAGCTATCACTTTAGATGCGCATCAAAAAAATCCAATAACGGCTTCAAAGCCTCTCGTGTTAAATCCCAATATTTAGGATCATCAAAAAGCCAGAATCCGGAACCTATCTTGTCGCGCTGCTTTTTATTTAACTGCTGCGAAGTGATATAAGTATGGAGCTTTGCTTTACGATTAGGCAGATTGTATTTTTGATTGTTTTCAGAATTCTTTGCTCCTTGAATACATGTTTCATAGTCCTCAAAGCAATCCCACCAATCTTTATGCAGATCCTTGCGGATAAGACTCTCCATCAATACCTCTACATCACCATCGTCATTATTGTTCGGATAAATAAACAGAGGAAAGTTCAACTGCAATTGAGTCTTTTTATCCTCGATATCGTCATGCCTCTTAGTGTATCCCCATCCTTTACTTGGACTGTCAGCATCAACCAGCACAAGAACACTATCACCTTCGACTTGCGCCTGTTCCATTCTGTTTATGATAGACTTTTGGAAAAGATTCCCAACCCCATCCATACAAATAAATTCTACAGACTTGTCGACAAAATGTTTTGACAATACAGCCTTGAGAAAGTTGCATTCGGAAGTATTTGCATTCTTCGCTTCAATAAAAATAAGATTCATATTATCTGATTTCTATTTCCTGGGTTAAAGAATAATCAACACTGTCAAGAGAATACGTATACGACTTCAGTTCGTAATCGGCAGTACGCTGCAATTTAAAACATACGATAGAGTCATCATACTCCTCGCCAGACATTGCAGCATCACGCAAGCCTTTTATTGAATCCAAATCGTGTGTAGTGGCAAAAATCTGCACATTGTTTTTCTTAGCTACAGAAATAATCGCTCGCCACACCCCTTTCATAACAGAATAGTGGAAGCCATTACTCAATTCGTCTATCAACACTATACCATTTTTACATTCGTATATGGTGGTCAAGATAGATAAAATCTTGCGTGCTCCGTCTCCCATCATATTTATAGGGATACGCTTATCCAGACCGATATCCACCAAAACCTCATTTTGCGAAAGAACAAAATCCTTGATATTTGGTTCTATGAGTCGCAAAGCGTTAACGATGAACGCCTCGTCCTTGTTCTTTATTACGTCTACAAGTCCGTCAATGGAAGTCGTAAAGTCGAACTTCGGATTAAGATATCTACATGTGAGTTTCTCCTTATAATGTGCAGGCATCTTTATTCGTTGCTCCAGAGAGTTGTTAGAAGAATGCGACATTATTATTGAAGACTCGTAAGCATGCTCGTCAACCTTATACTTTAATACCAAACCATACTTATTGTCAGGATCGGTAGAAGCCACATTGTTGTCTTCGCCCAGAAGGTTCACCTTGCTTGAAGACGACTCAACAACAGATATTTGCAACTCTCTTGTTTCGTCATTCTCAGCCTTTATTACGATAGGGCTGCTCATGTCAAGAGAATAGAAGTCCAGCTTCATATCAGAAGGTTCCAATCGACGATAGTTGCGTATGATGTTAACATTAAGAGGCAACTTCGGATTAGATATACCTGATATGAGAAAAATGGCATCCAAAAGTGACGACTTGCCACAGTTATTCTTTCCGAAGAAAAGATTTATCTGTTTCAAGCCTTCTATTTTCGAGTGTTTTATACCACGTAATCTATTTATTTCAATATTATGAAACATTGCTTTAGTAATTTAAAATGACGAAATAATGGCACATCGTGTGCAACGATGTCCGATTGCTCCTTGACCGTTGTTAACGATCGAAACGCATTCAAAAATAATAAAAAAAAGGCAATGTGGTTGTGCAGATAGACTAAACGACTATATATTTAACGTTTGTTATCACAATTCTTTACAACCTCCACTAAACTCTTTTCATTTATATAATACATTAATAGTGTTAATGAGCAGTTTGCCCTCCGGCAGCGCAGCAAGCTCCGCCTTGCTGCCAAGTATATTTAAATCTTTTAATCGAAACATATTAGTATTTGAAATATAGCTTTTTACTTTCTAATATCCAATTAGATCCTCTTTCATTTTTGTATGCAACTCTGTTCCCGAAGCCTCACTGCGAGGCTTGCCAAAAAGAGAAAACCTCAGTCCCTCTATAGTACCTAATCCCATTCGCTCCATCTCTGCCAACTTCTCATCAGGGAAGTTTTGCCTGTTCTTCAATAATTGATAAGCGGTATAATTCTGGCTTTGATATCTCTGTTCTAACCCCAACGTGTCCTGATTTATCATCATATTTCCTTCAGTATGCATCTTGATGGAGAAATCGGCTTCTGGTACCGCATCATAGTTCACTCCTATGGGCAGGTTTGAATAGAAATAAGAAAGGTTCTCTATATCCGACTCATAAGGATTGGCAGCCACTGGATTCGTCAATTTCAGCTGATTGCATACCTTACAACTTGGAACCAGATTATAAAAGCACATGGCCAGTCCAGGATACTCATCAGTACCTTTCGGATAGAAATGGTCGAACTCCAATGTACGTTTAATCTGTTTGCCATGCATTACTTCTACGATATCCAATAGTTCATGTTCGCAATATGGGCATACCTTTAAATTCATTTTCTCAAACAAAGTATATGCATTATAGGTTTCATTCCGATCTACATAGTTCGAGATACCATTTGAGAACCTGTTTAAGTACACCTTCTTCATATAATCAAATTTCAGCAGTTCAGAACAATTCGCCACCCATCCTGCAAGAGTCGGACAATCGGCTAATATAAATTGTTTGAGCCAGTTGAAAGTATCATGCTCCAGATCATACCCACTATCATATTTTTCAAATCCAGGCAGAGCTACCACCTCCTGATAAAACTCTTTCTGCAGTTCCTTGTGCATGATATCAGCCACATAACTTTTTACCGCTTCATAATGAAGCCATTTCAGTTCTTCTATGTTCGGCAACAACAGTCTTATCATCTTATTTAAACTTTTCCAACATCATGCAGAAACAATGGCGTATCAAAGCATCACCGATATTCGGAATCAAGCTACGTATCATTGTTAGCTCTTCTTGCTCTGAAGAAGAAAGATTTCTGTTCATGCAAGTTAACCTTTGTAACAACTTAAACTTGTCTTCAAGAAAGATGCGAGCCTGCTCTCCAATTGTGTATTCTAAAAAGAAACCATCAGCCATAATGCTATGGATATTAGCAGCATAATATGGCTTCTCACTTTTTGACATAACGCACTTACCATTCTCATCATAGTCCATTTTGATAACCTGCGATGCCATCACATCCGACAACATAAATGGCGAATGCGTACTAATTAGTACCTGTAGTTCTGTATTCGGGTTGCGTTTACTTAGCAATACATTCAGATTTCTGATAAAAGTTCTGCACATTTCTGGGTGCATATAATTTTCAGGTTCATCCAGAAGGAGAATGAGATTAGGTTGAATGGCTTCCGAATACTTCTGCCCCTGCGTCATCATTTTAACTCTCACTCCATATTCTTCCAAAACACCCCATATTTTGGCATACTGATACTCTCCAGAACTCACATAACTCCAATGATAAGGCAACAGGCACTCGGTAAAGACCCCAATCTGGTCAGGTCGATATTGCTCCATCCGTTCAAACACATCCCTCATCACGGTCTTTCCGTTTACATCTATATCCATTACAGGTATAGTAAACTCAGTATCCGTGAAGTATTTGTCATCCATCTTTCCGAGAAGGTGGAAAAGATCTCTGATATCAGAACCAATCTGCCATACAAGACCTCTATTGCTCGTAATCTCGTCAGTATGATAATCTATATATTGGCATAACCAGTCAATGCGCTTTAGGATTCCCATCTTCTTCCCGTCTGGCAACTCTCTGGGATCTTCGATGCCCAAATCATATGCAATACCAGTGTAAGGATAATATTTCTCAGGAAACTCATATTCCACCAATTCTGCCCACTTTCTCAGATATATGGCAAAATCAACCATTAAGTCATGGATGAAACGACTCTTTGGTGTAGATTTCTTATCATATTCTATTGGCTTGTTGTATTGCCCATTACGAAAATTCTTATCCCTTTGTTCTTCTGCTCTATCCTTATACGTCCAGTACTCCCTTTTTATCAGTTTCTCATCCAAATCTGATTGAATTTTATTCTGCCAGTTCTTCCATCCGATTACAAAAGAAACTCTTCTTTTTATGCTCTTTTCTGAAAAATGGCTCAAGTATTCTTTCAGAAACTCACATTCCATAGAAACACTTGACTTTCCATATTGAGTGATTTTCCGAGGAATAAACTGATTATTATCAAACATCTGTTCCTGCCTTACATTATCATAAGGACAACTTGCAAAAGCATATCTGTCAAAAGCATTGATTATGTATGTATCCTCATGATCATCATAAGCAGCAGGTATATATTTCAGAATTTCGTGTTTATCAAAATCATATGTGAAGCAATACGCCCGTGTCTTATTTCCAAGCCCCACTTCCTCAACAAAGAAATCATTTTCATTGTGCATTTTATACAGCAGAAGATAAGCATCACCATCAGCCGTACTTTTTCTATTCCACCAGTCCATACCTATCAATTGCAGGAAATTGGTTTTACCAGACCCCGTCTTTCCTACAATAATTCTGAGATTGCTCATGAAACCATTGTCATAAATGTAATCCATCAGAGGATTCTTTTCTCGCTTTTCTATAAATATCTTAGAATCACGGTAGCGACAATCGAATTCATCAGATAAGGAAACATCCTGATTTTCTATGTTACGAAAGTGCTCTATGTAGCAATATATCAGTTTCATATTGTATTTTGATCACACATTGTTAGATGCTTTTTAATAATGTAGACAATGATTAAGGATTTCAGCAATTCTCTTCTCAAACACCTCCAACGTAAACTCACGTTCATACTTCTCTCGTCCTGCCGAACCCATTTTATGGCGCAAGTCGGTATCAGTAAGCAGTACCTGTAATTTATCCGCTATCTCACAAACATCAGGACGGAAGGTATTGAGCATTATCGGCTGTTCGCCGCCAAGCAAGAATCCAGTTAAAACCATTTTATCCATCTTCATATTTACAAGCCAAGCACATGCCAATAATACCCATTATTATTTCTGCTTGCCTCCTCAGCCTTACGATAGTTCAGTTTATGAATGCCAACAAGCCTCCACAACAATCCCTGTCGCGCATATTATCTAAGTAGGCGTAAACCACCAGACTCAAGAAATCGTATCCATGCACGAATAAATTCCTTTCTTTTCATTACCAGTTGTTTTTTTAGTAAAGGATCTTACATTAATATTTTGCAAATGTTTGAAGAATAATACCATTAGTTACATATTCTTTAATTTATTTTTTCTCGATATCAATTCCCAAATAAGCACATAATGATTTCAACTCATCGTCATCATCATGTTTTTTTGCCAAAGCTGATAACTTATTTGTAAAGTCTGACGTATCGTCAGACTTTTTCATCATCAGTTTCACATCAGTCTTGTTTTCAGATACTAATTTCAAAATTTCTGTATCATCCAAGAATTCAGAATGTAGAATCTTATTCAATGAGTTTTTATCATCTTCCAAATGACCATACAAGAAAAGCCATTTACCAAAGTACTTCAGTTTTTCTTTATTGATACAAGAGTTGTTAACGAAAATATCCCTTACTTCCTTGAAAATTATAGAACACTCATATTCCATATCCTTCAAAATAGTAATTGTTTTTTCTGTCAACTCATTCGATAGCGAAGTATCAGAATTACCCAATGCATAATCACGCATATTTTCCTTGAATGCATCAACAAAGAAAGCCAACAAATTCGGATGATAGACATATAACAGATTTAAATTATAGTCATCAGAATTAATACTTTGTTTCCATGTTTCTTGATTAAGAGACTCGAGATATTTCGCAACCAATCCCAAACAATGCTTTGAAATCTGAAGTTTAGGAGAGTTTTTCATATCCTCAATGAGTTTTATTGACATAGAAGAAACATCAGCAATCGTTATCGAAGAAACATACTCACTCCAATCATTCCATCTTTTCAGAAGAGATTGCGAATCTAAATTCAAATTACTATATATATTATTATAATTCAACAAAGAATTCTTTATATTCATTTTTGAATTTCCAAAGCTACTTGTCGTCAAATTTCTTACAATATCAGCAACATACGGCATAGCACTAAAGTTGTCTAATTGAAGCAACAAATCACCATAACAGATATAGTATTCTATGCAGTTTGAAACTTTCTCAATTTGTTTTTCCGACAAAGTTCCCACACTATTCTGTAAGTAACTACGTATATAACCATTTCCATTAGAATAACGTGAAATTGCCATCGATAAAGCATCTGGATACAATTCGTCATCTTTTGACAACGCATTAAGCATATTGTAAATAACATTATCATTAAGATAGATAGAAATATCAATTGGTCTATTATCATTAACTATTTCCTTCAATCTAAAAAGTAGTTTAGTTTCTATTTGAATATTCGAGACATTCTCAACAACCAGCTGTTTAATTTGTGCTTTATATCTTGGAAGATTCACCACGCATTTCAATAAAGGATAAAGCTTCATATCTGAAAGCTTATCTAAATCTAACCCAACAAGATATTCATCCAATTTTTCTTCATCTACGGCAAGACCATACTCATCAAAATTCTCTTTTCTATTTTCTACTAATTGTAAGTATTGCTTTGGAGTTATAATTGTCTCAAAATCAGATATTCTTCTATCCTCTTCTGGAATAAATTCATGTAATTTATCAACACCTCTAACATAATTTAGCAAATCAAAAGTTTCAGAAATATTAGCATGATAAACAGTTATCAAGTGCGCATAATAATCCTTTTTCTCCGATATATGCTTTAGTAAAATACCATGATAGTCCTCGTATTGTTTATCTTGTGTTGCGCTTCCGGGGCAACTTCTTCTATATAATGCATCCCATATTAAAGACGCTTCATGAGAACTTTCATCACCAAAATGCTTCTCCAATGCCAGGGTTGCGTTTTCAATATTAGATACCGAAGTGATAGAATGATTCAATATTTCCCAATAATTTGCATTTCCTCTCAATTGATCAAGAACTTTCACGTTGTTATCATCCAGCTCTGCTGTCACCTCTCTTGTAAAGACCACATCCATAGCTTTATCCAAAGAGAGTTGATAATACAAAGAAGATATATTGCTTGCCATGTTTTCATCATCAGAATACAGAAAATTCAATCCTTGCAAATACGAAGGATTCAATATCTCTTCAAGAGGATTCTCTATGATTTTACTTCTTCCAAAGATATACAATGCGATATATTTATCTTCAATTCTCTCATCACATAAATTACGAATAGTGACAAACTGATTGATAAAAGCAATAATTTTGCGAGGACTTTGCTCTTTGGTCAACATATCATATACTTGCAAAACACTTTGATCCACAATAGCACTATTACCAAAAGCCTCTTTCCATCTATCTTTGAAATAATGCATCCAACCAGACAATATTGGAGGTGGAACAGTATAGACTATGTAGAACGTCTTATTAATAAAGTCATCACCATACACAGTAATAGCATTATCTTTATCACAACACTGTCTAACCAGATTCTCAGATTGAAAGGCATTACGTATATGCAATCTATCGAATGGGACTATTATTCTTATATTAGTATACTTTTCCTCTGAGAAACAAGAATGAATTGCTGCCCAAAGTTCCTGTACTTTTTGCTTTGGCAATCGATCCATATTGTCAATTACCAAAATCAAAACAATGTCATTATTTTGTTTCAGGCCATTATCTATTTCATGTATCCAGTCTTTGAATTGTCTGCTAGAAGGCTCCTTCTCTGAAATCGTTTCAAACTTTGTCTCTTCTTTAATATCGTCTTTATAAATTAAGAAAAACTCAGAAAGGCATTTTTCCCATGTAAAATCTTGCTTGTATTTATCTTTCATCTTTCCATAATGACGATACCCGAAAAAACCATAAGCTGCGACATAAGGTATAACTAAAACAGCTTGCTTTAACCATTCTACAGAAACCAAAGAAGCAAGATGAGTAACAAAAGGAGT
>ERZ1026882.480-NODE-480-length-21974-cov-66.854099_pt1 | contig 21974 bp, 9 predicted proteins | sample MGYA00380171_ERZ1026882 | MGnify/ENA primary metagenome ERZ1026882 (study PRJEB33269, sample SAMEA4719807) | human gut metagenome | biome: human-associated habitat; feature: organic feature; material: feces | place: Cameroon | collected 2013-10 ...
TTAAAGAAAATCAAGAACCCTTTAAAAAAATCCCCAAAACCTTTTAATAAAAGATTTCAAGAACCATTTAAAGAAAATCAGGAACCCTTTAAAAAAATTCCCCAAAACCTTTCAATAAAAGGTTTCAAGGAACTTTTTTCAAGATACTATTTTGTGACTAATACGATTCTCTTTGTTTTCAGATTGCTTTTCTGAACGCCCGAAGCAGCAGACTGTTGACCAGATGCAGCAGACTGTTGTCCCGACACAGCATTCTTGCAGGCAACTGTCAATTCAACCTTGGATGGCTGAGTTCCAGCTCTTAATATCACAAGCGCAGAACCCTGATAGAGCGCACGCTCGGCAGTCTTGTTCAACTGCTTCTTGCCCACATGCAACTCATCCGAATTGATATTTCCATTATCCACCGCTACTATATCCGCATCGCCCTTCACTGTGAAAGTCAAGTTGCTGAAGGCATTCTTATCCTTCAGATCCATCACTCTCCTGCCTTTCTTATCTACGGCATACACTCTCACGTGCATCAGGTCCTGTCCGTCAGCATGCCAGGTTTCAGCATCAGGCACCAACTTCAGCGCCACAGCCTCGCCAGTAGTCTCTATCTGATGACGAGCCACAACCTTGCCATTCTTCCGAGCCACAGCCAGCAGAGTGCCAGGCGCATAAGCGATGCCGTCCCACTTGATGCGGGCACGCAACTTAGGGTCGTCACTGTTCTTCTTCACACCTAAACTCTTGCCATTCAGGAATAGCTCCACCTCGTCACCATTCGTATAGGTATAGAGCGAAACCTTCTCGCCAGCCTCCCGATTCCAGTTCTCAGAAAGCTTACCTGCCGATACATTGATGCCGTTCCACTGCACATTGCCACCAGCCTTCTCGATGATGCCGATATGCACAGTTGGCTCGTCGGAGAACATACTTTTCACGAAATAAGCATCCGGTTTCGGTTGCAGAGAAAGGTCGAAAACACCCTGATTCCAGCCCTTAACAGGCCATCCCATACTCTCGCCCAGATAGTCGATGGCGCCCCAGTAAGCTAACCCGAGCACCTTATTGCGGTCCATCTCATAGAAGTTAGGACCCATTGCAGCCGTGCTCGCCTCACTCTGATAGAACGTCTTTTCCGGATAGCGCTTCATGTCGCCAGGGAAGTACATATACCTATAATTATAGGAGTTCACTTCGGTAGCCACAGCTAAATCGGCAGGAATAGAATCGGTATCTAAATTGCGATAGCGCGGATGCATGGCCACGGTAGTGAGACGGGTGTCATCGTAACGATGGAGCAGTTGCTTCTGCAGTTCATAAGCTGTCACACCCCAGTCGTTGAAAGGCAGATTGGAATACTGCTGCAGTTCGTTACCCAAACTCCAGAGCACCACAGACGGATGATTTCTGTCTCTCTTCACCCATTCCGGAATATCCTTCTGCCAGAGACTCTCCCAATCCACTCTGCCTCCGGCATACTGCGCCAACCACTTATCATAGAGTTCATCCACTACGAGAATACCCAATCTGTCACAAAGTCTAAGGAAGTCTTCGCTATAGGGATTATGGGAGGTTCTCACATGATTGAATCCAAACTCCTTCATCATCTTGAGACGCTTCTCGATGGCACGTGGATAGGCCGCAGCACCTAATGCACCGAGGGTATGGTGGTTGGCAAAACCCTGCAGGAGCACCTTCTTGCCATTGACAAGCAAACCCTGCTGCGGATTCATCTCGATGGTTCTCACACCAAACGGTTCACGTATCTGGTCAGCCACCTTGCCCTCGTTATCGTAAAGCGTCACCTCAGCAGTATATAAATAAGGTGTATCGCAAGACCAAAGCTTGGCGTTCTCTATCTTGATAGCTGGCAGTTCATACTCTCTGTCGCGCCACTTGGCATTGAAATCCACATCCGTTTTCTGCTGCGCAACCACATGACCGTCAGCATCCAAGATTCTGACTTCTACAGGAATAAAAGTTCCTGGTACCTTTGCCTTATCAGCCGCACCATTAGCCTTAGCAGCCTCTGCAGCGAGTGCCTCAGGCAGGATGGCAGCAGCCTTCACTTTTTTCTGCTGGTTGAAGATATTAGCCCGAATCTTCACTTCCTGATTGTTGACAGTACGGATGAAGAGCGGATGGCGAGGGAAAAACAGATCCTTGTCGGTGACGATAAGGTTGACATCCCGATAAAGACCAGCACCGGTAAACCAGCGGGAGTTGTTCGGATTGCGGGTATCTGCCTTCACAGCTATCTCATTGACTTCGCCAAACTTGAGCAGCTTGCTCACATCTACATCAAAGCCGAGGTAACCATAGTCAGTACCTCCTATTCGCTTACCATTGAGGTAAACATCGCCCACGAGCATGATGCCCTGGAAATCGAGGAGGATGCGCTTGCCTTTCCACTCCTCCTTCGGAGTCAGTTCATAACGATACCAGCCGATGCCCATTTCCTTAAAGCCGCGCGGACTCAATCGGCTGCGAACATTACTACCCGCATCACTATTATCAGGACGTTCGCTGGCATCAGGAGCCACCCAGTCCTGTCCGATCAGGAAATCGTGAGGAAGATTAACCACCTCATCGTTAGCCTGCAATTTCTTCAGCATATTCACGTCAGAAACATCCCCACGATGGAACTGCCATCCTCTGTCGAGAGAAATCGTATCTCGAACGGATGCAGAAGCAGTGCCAGTAGCAGAAGCCAACATCAGCAGACCAGAATAGAAAAAATATTTTGCTGTCATATATTTCATTCAAAAAATTACTGATTATTTCAAATATTTAGCCAATGGGCTCTTCATTTTTTTCAATCCCTTCGCCACGCACTTTGCGTTATGACGAGCACCCTTGAGAGAAGTGTGCGTATGATCTTTCTTGTAATATTCTTTCACTTTCTCCTTACCTATCTTATCATAAGAATCGGCAGCAATATTGTGGAGGTCGAGGAAAGGAACTTCGGTCTCTGCCACAACCTCTCTGTACCACTTGCCATAGGTATCGTTGCGACGCTCCATCTTGCCATGTGGCCACTCATTGCGAGGAGTCAGGGAAACCAAAATAGGATGAGCGCCCTTCTCGTAAACGTCCTGAATGAACTTCTTCAGATACCAGCCGAAAGAGTAAACCACCTCAAACTGCTTGCTCTCCTGCATCTGATAAACATTGCAGGTATCCTTGGCACAAGGAATAGAACCACGCATCTTCTTGTCGGTAAGCGAACAGATGTCGTTATGGCCGAACTCAATGAGCACGTAGTCGCCCGGCTGCAGACTGTTATATACCTTCTCCCATCTGCCCTCATTGAGGTAGGAACGGCTGCTGCGACCCGCCTTGGCGGCATTCACACAGGTAATCTTCTTAGGATTGAAAATGGTATAAGCCTGAGAGCCCCAGCCCCACATGCCATCCTCGTCTTTGTCAGCATTCTTTACGGTACTGTCACCAGTAAAGAAAACCACCGGCTTGCCCGGCTCACGCTTGAAATTCTCGGTAGGCAGAGCCACATTGACCATCATCGCCTGCAAAGGAGCCAAACTTGGATCCTTGCTCTCTGCCAATCCCTCAGCAGCAGAACGGGCATTCATCATCGCTCCGAAACGGGAGGTGTGGATATGGTCCTTGAAGAAGTGATACTTCTCCTTCCAATGACCGTAACTGTCGAGTTTGGCAGCCGAAATCTCGTTCAGATCTACGAAAGGAACGCCCTCCTGCTCTGCCACCTGCTTTGCCCACAATCCGAAAGTCTTGTTCACGCGTACAATCTTATCATTCTCATCGTAGGCATCACGAGGAGTGAGCGACATCAGAATAGGATGAGCACCGAGCGCCTTGCAGTCGTTGATATACTTGCGCATATACTCGCCGTAGGTATAGACGGTCTCCTTCACGCCCGTCTCCTTGATGGTAACATTGAGCGAATCCTTGCCGATACCAGGGATGCTGGCACGCGCTCTGCCACTATCGTAAGGACCATTGTCGTTATGACCGATAGAGATGATCACCCAGTCGCCAGCCTTGATACCCTTGCGCACATCCGGCCAGAGACGGTTGTAGAAAGTACGGCTGCTCATGCCTCCGAGCGCCTGATTCTCTACCGTAATCTTATTCTCGTCGAAGAACTCATGCTCGTAGTAGCCCCAGCCCCACTGACCATTGTTACCATTGCCGAGCGTACCGTTGCGCATAGTAGAGTTACCTATCAGGAAGAGCACAGGATTGTTGCCCTTTCTGCTGGTTCCAGGAACAATGCGGGCGGTCATCGCCTTGTTGAGACTGTCCACCGTATTATCAATCACATGATTAACATCTTCCATCGGACCAGCTACTGTGGTCTTTGCCTTCTCCCCCTTCTGAGGTGTCTGGGCGAAAGCGACTGTTGTTGCCGCCATCAGCGACATTGCAAACAATATTCTTTTCATTATTTATTTTTATTTGATTTTCCAATCTTTGTCCTCTAAATAAAAACCGAGATGTGGCGGCTGGTTGTACCCCACATTCTGCCAAGCCACACTCAGGCGATAGATGTGATCGTGCATGAGCGTAGGAATGCGGTATTCCGTCGGGATATTCGTAGTGAAAATATTCAGATGAGAGGCATCGCTCTCGTCCCAGCAGATCACCTCCTCACGCCAGTCGCCGAGGATATCAGCCTGCAGATTAGGCGTAGCCTTCGTCCAGTTGTTGCTCACAGAATGCCCCATATCGCTAAGATGCTTTCCGTTGCTCAAAGTCAGCGGCACCGCCTTCTTTCCGTTCCATTTCTGCAGGTACGGAGCAAAATGCGGTCTGCGACCGTTGGCAAGCAGTTCGTCCTGCAGGTCGCCATCCCAATAGATTCTGAAGTTCATCGCCGGCATTTGGGAAGGGTCGTCAGCAATCACTTTTCCATGACAATCCCTTACTTCTCTTCTGTCTAAGCTCCACATTTCAAAGCCCCGATAACGCCCGTCAATATCCGCAGCCACACCCCTTCCAGTATCGTCTCTGTCCAGCGTACGGTAGAGAATCTCGCCAGTACGGGCATCCCGGAAATCAGAACCATAAGGCTTCTCTTCGTGAACCATAAAGACTTCCAAGCCCGGTCTGTCTGGGTCGAGATCAGAGAGATGGAGCGCATCGCCATGACCGAGTCCCGTGGAATACAACAGACTTCCATCGTGATTGATGGCTGCCGAACCATAAGTAATCTCGTCGCATCCATCACCATCCACATCGCCAACTGCCAGGCTATGGGCGCCCTGTGCAAAGGCTGTCGCCGAGAGCCCATGCGCCTCCTTGATTACCTTGCCATCGCCATCCATCACCACCCAGTCGTGAGGCGTAAGAGAGGCGTGCAACCACTTCGTCGTCAGTTGTTTACCATCGAAATCCACTGCCCAGAGATAAGAGCGGGTATAATATCCACGGCACATCACGGCACTCGGGCGATGGGCTGCCCCATCGAGATAAGCCACGCCAGCGAGGTATCTTTCGCCACGGTTGCCATAGTTGTCCTTATCGCCCCAAACAGACGAATAAGCAGGGAAGCCATCAGCCTCAAGTCGTTCACCCTCAGCCACTTGCCTGCCCACACCGAAGGCTCTGTTAGGATTGTACCAGATGGTATGCATCGCCTTACCCGTCTCGCCATTGAAGACCGTGAGCAGTTCCGGACCGTTCTTGATACGTCCCCGATTGTTGCGATAATCAACCGCATTGTCGAGCGAACGGATCTCTGCATCAGTAGCCGATTCGCTGACGAAGGAGCCCTGTCCATCGACACTTCCAGCCGAAGTCTTACAAATCATTTCAGACTTTCCATCGCCATCAAAATCGAAAACCAAGAACTGGGTATAGTGGGCACCGGCACGGATATTCTTGCCAAGATTGATGCGCCAGAGCTGGGTTCCGTCGAGCTTATAACAATCGAAGATCACATCGCCCGTATAGCCATCGTGGGAATTGTCGTGGGAGTTGGAAGGGTCCCATTTCACAATCAGTTCATACTCGCCGTCTCCATCCACATCGCCCACGCTACAGTCGTTTGGAGTGTAGGTATAGACCCTGCCGTCAGGAGCAGTATCGCCCTCAGGACGGTGGATAGGCAGCGACTTATACAGATCCGTCCAAGGCTTCACTGGTTTGGAAACCTCCCGTTGCATCGGGGCATCCATCTTCGGCTCATCCTGATAAGTGATGATGCGATAAGAATGTGCAGGAGAGCCTTTGGCGTCAGTAAAGTTGGTCGCCCTGACATGATGAGCAATCACTTTTCCATCCCGCTCTATATCGAAACAGACATTCTTGCTATCCGTACCGAGGAGTCGCCAACTGAGATAGATTCCCTTTCCGGCAGCCGGCAAAGCCACCAGTCCACGGCCGAGGCGTTCCATCGGGAATTGCGAAGGATTCTTCTCAAATCCACTATTTTGCTGTCCATAAGCGCCACTATTCTGTCCATAGTCGTTTCTGTTCTGTCCGCAAATGCTGTTATTCTGTCCATAAGCGCAATCATTTCCAAAAGCGCAGAAGACAGACAGAAGCGAAAGAATATATAATTGTCTTTTTCTCATCAGTAGATTGTCTTTTCAGACATTTATTATAAATTTAGAATTTCTCTGCAAAAGTAAAAAAAATAATGCAATTTCTGCTTTATATTTTGCTTATTTTTCTCTATTTTTTGGCAGGAAAAGAAAATGAGAAATGACAAGCAAATGAGAAAGGAGAAAGACGTTAAAAATGAGAAATGAGAAGGAAGGGAATGAAATTGAAGCAGAGATAATCTGTGTAAATCTGTGAAATCTGTGGGACATATTCCACTATCAGGGGGTATCTGCAACGACCGAACAGGTCGCATCCGCGAAAATCCGTGAGTAATCGCTTGAGCAAGAAACCTCCGAATAAATTCCGCGTCATCCGATGAATAAAAATCCCAGAAGAATGAAAAATAAGAGGGCGTGCCATGACTTATGACACACCCTCGTTTAGATTTCATTAACTATATTATAACCAGCAAACTAAAGTCTTTACTGAAATATTTCTTGGATTACTTCAATGTAACCTTGACAGTTCCCTTGGCAGTACGAACAATGTACAAGCCAGGAGCCAAACCACGACTCTTCAAGTCGCTCTGCAAAGTAGCCATAGAAGTCTGCAAACTTGTCATGCGGAAGCCGTTGAGCGTATAGACATCTGCCTGGAAAGAACCAGTGTCGAAACCGATCTCACGGATACCTGTAGCATTGGCTACATAGACAACTCCCTCTGTAAGGAACTTGCTTGTATCCCAACCCAAACCATCAGGAAGTGCCTGCAAGTTAAAAGTAGGAGTACCACTGATCGTGCCAGCACAATCTAAGACTCTCACATAATCACCCTCTGCAGGCGTCCAACCTTTCTCATTGTAAGTCACATAGATGGTACCATTCAGAGTTGCATTGCCGCCTACCTTCAGATATGCCCAGCCGAGACTCTTGCTTCCTGTATATGCATTGACAACGAGAGAATCTGCTTTTGTCTTGTTCACATAGATGCCAGAACCAACCTCAGCATTCAAGTTCTTCTGGATGAAGATCACACCCGTATTGTTGGTCTGCGATGCAGGCTTATTAGTTCCTGGGCGCAAACCACCACCATTTAGAAGGTTGACACCGTATGCATAACCCACACCACGAAGCTCACCGGCATCCTGAACATAGAGGAAGGTAGGAGTCGTCATGGATGAAGTAGCTGCAGCCTTGTTCAGCTTCACAGCACCAGCCACAATCTTCAAAGACTTAGCATTGGCAAGAACAGTCTCACTTGAGATAGTCCATACACCCGTACCATTCTTCACTACATGGCTACCATTGATAGAACCCTTGAACTCAAAGTCTGTATCCTTACCACCAATCGTCAACGTATTGGTACCAGAGCCGAAGTTTCCTCCATTACTGATATAGCCACTACCCGTCAGAGCACCGATGGCAAAGCTCTTTCCATTTGTACAGAATGCATAATCCTTTGTAAATCGGGAATCTACATTGAGCGTTGCCAATGGAATGCCATAAGTATTATTGAAATCGAATACTGGCTCGTAAGCATTCTTGCTTCCACGCTTTGCATTGATAGTTCCAGCAAACTTGCTCCAGTTGCCTTTGAATTGACAGCGGGTCCAGGTGCCGTAGATATCGATGGTTCCCTCACCAGTCAGCTTACCGGTATAGTCGCATCGTCCATCAGGATACCAGATACCCGACTTACCCTTAGGCACATCAATATTCACATTATCAGAGTTGCTGGAATAGATACTGTTACTTGCCTGCAGCACTACCTTACTACCATTCAGCACAACCGTCTTGCCATTGAAATGTCCATCCTGGAAGTCATAGACGGTACCGCCATTGATATAGAGCTTGTCGAAATCTGCATCACAGTTGAGTTGCAAAATACCAGTACCCAACTTATAGAGATCTCGGTTGGTTCCCTTATTCGCCTTGCTGATACCGCCATTCACAATCAGGTTGGCACCATTAGCAGTCTCTATCTGACCACCATTCTCGCCCAACACAATCGGATGAGAAGAAGTCATGGCTGTATTGACCCACAACTTACCCTGGTTGGACATGGTAATGGTATTGTCGGCTGCACCTAACGAACCATACGCAAGACCGTCTTTATTGGCAAGCGATGTAGGCTTGAGATAACCGCCATCAATATAGGTACCGCCTGTATATCGGTTGGTATTCTTGATATTGACAGCCTTCGAACCCTTCAAAGTAACAGAGCCATTGCCTTCGATAGCACCCTTACCAGACAAGGTATATTCCTTGCTATTATTGTTGAAGAGGATGCTGCCTGGAGCGAGATCCTCATTGATCTCTACGGCAGTTTTAACAGCTGTATCATCGAAGGTTACATTATCGCCTGAAACGAATTTTTTATCGGTAGAAGCGAAGTTCTCAGACTCCATCAAGTCCCATATAGAACCGTTAGCACCTGTCCAGACTACAGACTCACTATCGCGTGAATCGCTTACAGTGATGGTCAACTTACCATTAGCATAAACCAGTTTGAACTTCTCGCCAGAAAGACCTTCTACTGTGATATCAGACAAGTTGCCGGTCAGTTCGCCTACCTCTGCCAAAGTATAGGTACCAGGCTGAGGAGCCGATGTAAACTCGAACACAGGAGCAGAATACTGAGGACCGTTCTCCCAATTCTTCTTCTCAATACTCATCTTCGCAGCTACCAACTTATCTACATTCTTGCCGTTCACATCGAAGAGGACGCGAGCACCGAAACCGAGCTGGAGATCAGAAGTAGTCAGCGTACCAACCTGATCCTTACCGCCCGGACGGATGATAGAACCATAGTCAGCCTTGATGCCGCCCTTGAAGTTACCGCCGTTGGAATTCAACTCAGCAAAGCGGTTCAACCATACCGGGCTCTTCTCCATCGTTCCGTCAAACTGCAGTGTACCTGCCCACACATCCGTTTTGCCAGTGTAGGTCTGGGTCACATTAGGAAGAACGAGTGTACCGTCGCCCTGCTTCACTAAGCGCATGTTGCCAGAGAAGGCACCGCCAGTGAGGGTATGTGTATAATAAGTATATTTGATTTCAGTATCTTTGGTCTTGCACTCGCTGGCAGCCGTACCCTGCACCCATGAAGGAGCATTATCGGTGAAGATAGCAGGAGCTGCACCATTAGCCACGCTTACAGTGGCATCGCCAGTAGTTGCGAGAAGCGCATGCTTGCCATCCAAAGACTTGGTGATAGAAGAAGATACCTCTTCACGACCTGTGGTGGTGAGTGGTGGAGGAGCAATCGTAATGCCTTCCAACTCGCCAAGGAAGTAAGATGCATGTGGTGGCTGGTTGTATCCGCATGGCTGCCATACCATCGCATTGCGATACTGATGATCGTACCACAGAGAGTAGTTGCGCCACTTGGTTGGCTCAGTAGTGGTATAGATGCGGATATTGTTATCGGCAGTACGCTCTATCACTTCCTCACGCCAATCGCCGAAGACATCACCCTGGAAACAAGGAGTTGCCTTGGTGCTATTGTTTGAATAGGCACCTTCCATCTTCGCAATTCTTCCATAACCAGGTTTGGTTACCTCTGTATCATTGAAGCACTCCTCCTGCAAATCGCCATCCCAGTAGATACGGAAGTTCATGCTCAGACCATTCGTATTCAGAGATACATGGTCATTGGTAACGGTAGATATCGGTGTATCATGCGCACTGTGACCTACTGCACCAGGAATGTCATTATAGAAATTACCAGCCAAGCAGCGACCATCATCGTTGGTATCTGTCTTGCGATAATATATCTTACTGGTTGTTGCATCGCGATAGTTGTTGGAAGGAGCATCCTCGTTGCAGGCAAACATCTCCTGACCATGGATATAAGGATTGAAATCACCTATATGCTGGGCATCACCATGACCGAGACCTGTGGTAGAGAGACCCATACCATTATCATCAATCACCATGGAACCCCATACAATCTCATCACGTCCATCCCAATCCACATCGGCAATGATATAGTTATGATAGCCCTGACCATACCAAGGAGAACCCGGCTGGTTGTTGGTCCACTTCCAGCGAACATGCAGCGCATGAGTCTGAGGATCTACATCGTATGCGATGAACTTGTGTCGGGTATAGATACCACGACCCAGGAAGATGCTTGGATGCTTGCCATCCAGATAAGGAGCACCGAAGAAGTACTTGCTGCTGCGATGACCATAGCCATCACCCCAAGCTGCCTTCAGGTCTGTCTCTCCAGCTTCCAGGCGCTTCAATGGGAAATCTATGCACTGGTATGGCTTGCCGGTAGCACCCTCGCAATACCAGAGGAACTCCTTGCCATAATGAGTAAACCACTCTACGGAACCCGAAGATTTTGGCTCACGATAGTTGGTCCATGAAGTTCCATTCTTGCCATCGGCACCGATGGTATAGATAGTGCCATCAGCCATGTGGACAGTAGAACCTTCTTCGAGTCGCATTACGACCTCTGCCTTGCCATCCATATCCCAGTCGTAGCCAACGATATTTTGCTCATTGTTCTGGAAGTCACCCATGTTAGGTCCACAGTTCACCCACCAGAGCACGGTACCATCCTGTTTCAGACAAGCCAACATAGAATACTCCTTAGTTGCCACGCCTTTGATGGTTGGTCCGTTTTTTGGATAGAGCTGTTCGCTCTCCTCCTTATTGGTGAACTTCATCAGGATTTCCACCTCGCCATCGCCATCCACATCGGCGCAGCAGGCATCGTTAGGGATATAAGTTGACTTCAGGGCAGAAGGATACTTGATCTTGATTTCCTTATAATTACTATTAAATACAGTAGCAGCCTTGGAAGCTGCCTGCTCTACCCCATTGACAACCGCCTTTACGGTATAAGTGTTGCTTGATGAGCCAGACTTATCAGTAAAGTTGGAAACATCGAGGGGTTCAGAGTTTACCAAAGTACCATTTCTGTAAAGATTGTACTTTACATCATAGTATTCATCAGCCTGGATACGCCAAGAGCAGTACACACCGTTTGTGGTTTGTACAGCAATGAGTCCGCGATCCAACTTATCAGTAAAGCGCTGGGCATTTGCACCCATACTTACCAATAATGCTAAAGCAGATGTTGCGAGTAGTTTTTTATTCATTATGGTAGGTTTTATGTTTATTTATTGTTGTTTATTCAGGTTTAACTGATTTGGTGGCAAAGATACACATAAATAATGAAGTATCATCCATAAAATCTGATTATTTACTTTATTTTTTGATAAAAACAGCATATTAGAACGAAAAAAGGGTGCATTGCTGCACCCTTTTTTATATGATATTCTTTTCGGAATTACTTCATCTGAGCACCAGCTACAGAGAATGTCTTGTCACCCTTTACGATAACAACGCCATTCTTGGTAACTACCTTCTTCACTGCTGAAGCTGCAGTCTCAGCTGTATTTACATTCTTGATACCAGAAACACCTGGATTAAAGCCCTTGTAAGTCATTACCTTTACATCGCAGAGAGCGGTGTCGTAACGGAAGAGGTTGTATGTCTCACCTGCTACGCAAACTGTAGTTGCATTGCAATCACCCTTGTCAGGACGGTCGTAACCACCACGTGTGTGAACGATGTAGAAGTTTGGCTTCTGTGCATCATCAGATGTATATTTAGAGTCAAGAGTCAAAGCTGCATTGGTAACAGCAGTATTATAATATACGATACCCTCGAGTGGGAAGATGCTCCATGCAGAAGCTTCATACTTAGAGTTGGCAATGAAGTCAGCAGTTGGAGCCAATGGAGCGAATGCTGTTGTCGCATCCTGAGGAACCTGAACATTCCACTTCGCATCATCAGTACCGATACTTGTCATATCATAGAAGCCAAAACCAGACTTGGTAGATACATAGTTAGCTGCATCTGCCTCTGTACAAGCTGTAGCATTACCATTTGCATCATAACCATACATCTGGGTAGAGTAAGCACGATCCCAGTGTGACTTGTTGGCATTATCAACAATCTCAGTTACAGTGAAGCCAGGCTTTGCAGCATCGCATTCATCCTTAGTCCAAGCATAATTCTTGTTCTCTGCTACAACGTACTCAACATTGTTTTCTACAGTAACCTTCTCTGATGGAGCATACCAAGGCATCTCTTGTGAGTGTGTACCATCATAAGAGTAAAGTTCCAAAGTTCCCTTACCATCCAAAGTGATAGTTTCACCTGTAAAGATTTTACCCTCCTCTACTTTACCATCAACTGTCTTCTTATAGTGGATAGTAACTGTAGGCTTCATCAAAGTCTCAGAGTTATCAGCTACAATCTTATAAACCTTCTTGTAGCCCTCTTCTACGTTAACAATTGAAGCAGATGGTGTAGGCATGGTAATCTGCTCACAAACTACATCATTTACAATCTCGTTAGACTTATTGTTTTCATTGTCCTCAAGAGTTGTCCAAACCTTCAACTGACCAGACTTGTTGCAGAAGATGATCTTAGAACCACCATCACCGTTGGTCTCCATCTCGCGGGTATCAAGTGCATCACTATAACTAACTGTAGCTTCCTCACCATCTGCATAAGCAGTACTACCATCAAGACTCTCAGCATCACCGAGCTGGATCCAATGCAAGGTATGACCCTCTGGGAATGTTACGTAATAAGCGCGCTGCTTACCAATAGCTGCAAACAAATCTACAGAAGGCTCCTGAGCGAATGGGCCCTCAGCCTCATAAGAAAGACCGATGTTAGAGAGCTGGTGGGTAGAAGTACCGTTCATACTGAATACGAAGATACCGGCACGATTCTCTTCACAAACATAATTATGAACACCAGTCTTCAGGACTGTACCTTCCTCATCTGCGATAGTGTAAGTTGCAGTCTTAGCTTCTGTATTGATAACAACAGCAAACTTGTAAGTCTTCTGGCTTGACATCACAAACTTAGAATCCTCATCCGGAGTGTTAGCCCATTGCCCTGTCTTTTGTTCGGTACTATTAGGGTTCTCATTGATATAAATTGTAAATTCCCCATTAGCAGCAGAAGGAGCTTGAACGACTCTCCAACGGAAGAAATAATCTTCTTTAGCATCTGATGTTGCATCTACATCCTGGGTGTTCCACCAGTGATAGTTGTGAGTACTTACACGTTTATCCTTTTCAGTACACATGTTAACAGGAAGGAGCGTAAACTCCATGTCTGAACGGGCAGCCATGTTAGACATGTTCAAGTCCATCGTGTACTTGTAAGTTTTGTTAGGAAGAGTAGCTGGATCTACACCAGCCCATGCAGCCTCGTTCCAGAAATAGTTGAGCATACGGCCACCATTCTTCTTGTTCTGAACTTCAAGATAATCCTTACCAGGAGTAGAGGCAAAGTTACCCTGGTCCTGAATACCCCAACCCTCAGCCATCTTGTCAGTTGGCACCTTGAAGAAGTACTTGTCGTCGGCTTTTGCCATCGCACATACGATGAACATAAGCAATGCAATAAAAGTAAACTTTTTCATTTTTAAAAATGTTTTAGTTAATAATATATTTTATCTAGATTTAATTTCGTTTTCTACCTGATGCAGCGTTTCACTGCATCAGGTGTAAATATGTGTAGAAACCCACTATTACCATCCAGGATTCTGGGTAATGGCACCACCCGACTTCATGATTTCTGTCTGGTTGAATGGGAAGAGATTCCACTTGCTCTGCCACTGACCATCACCACGAGTCACTGCCACCTTATTATATATATAGGAGCCATCCTCGTTCTTGGTGATTTCCATGCGGTGGATATTCATGAACTTATAGCCATCCTCCATCCAGCGACGCACGTCATAGAATCGGTGTCCCTCGAAGGCAAGCTCCACGCGGCGCTCGTTCTTATACTCAGCCCAGAACTCATCGTTGGTCATACCTGTAGCAAAAGCAGGCATGCTTGAACGCTCACGGGTCTTGCTAGCCATCTTGGCTGCGGTCTGAGTGGCAGGAACAGTAACACTCTGTGCATTGCCTTCTGCATCCTTATACTCCACAGCACCACTAGCATCTGCAGCATTTCCGTTGCCGCAAGCCTTGAAATACTGGTAGAGAGCCTCGGCATAGTTCAGGTACATGCCACCCATACGGAAGGTCAACCAGCCGTGAGGAGAGGTAGTAACAGCTACACCAGAACGGGCACGGAGAATCTGGTCTGGATTACAGAACTTCTTCAGATAGTAACCGGTGGTAGTAGCGTATGACTTACCAGCTGCTTTACCAGTACGAGAGTGATAACCGCCTACATAGGTCTCGATGGTTGGATACTCACTATTGTAAGCCGCCAAATCGTTAGGCCATGCCTCGCCATTCACAACAACTGTCTTGGCAAGACGTGGGTCACGGTTGGCGTATGGATCGTTCGCATCATAGAGAGGACTCTCTGTAATGCTCTTACCATCGGTACACTCGAAAGCATCTACAAGGTCTTGGGTTGGACAGTTGCCACCCTGACCAGATGAATAACCTACAGGGAAGTTATATCCCTCGAAGGAATTAGATGATGCCGTACGACGGGCAAAGAGAATCTCCTTGGTGCTGGAAACATTTGAATAATATTCCTTACCCCAAAGGTCTTCCAGGTTGGTAGCCAAACCATAACCCTTAGCCTCAGCCGCATCAATCAGTTCCTTGTTGGCAGCTACAGCGATGGCCCAGAGATTCTTCTTCTCCTCATCGGTTTTACCCTGGGTGAAGAGAGGTGAAGCATGATAGAGGGCTGCCTGAGCCTTCAAGGCAAGAACTGCATACTTGTTGGCACGACCGGTTTCTGCCTTTGAAAGAATCATATCCGATTTACCGGCATAGTCTTCGATAATCTTATCCTTGATGTCATCACACTCCTTGATGATGAAGTTGAAGATGTCATCAGAACTGGTACGTGGCAGGGCTGTCTCTTCCGTACCTGTGGTGTTATGGTCCTTGAAAGGAACACCGCCATACTGGCGAACCAGGGTGAAATAGAAGTAAGCGCGTGCCCAACGAGCCTCATACTGATAGTTGTTGTAGAGGAACATCTGCTTCTCGTAATCGGTATTGAGCTTGAACTGGTCAAACTCCAGATTAGACCAGTTGTCGATAACCTCATTGCAATAGGTGATGCCCTGATAAGCAGAAGACCAAATGGTCTGGTGTGCATTAGATGCACTCCAGTTGCCATTGAAGAAATCTTCCACTGAGTTACCATCGTGGCTGTACTCCGACTCATCCGTTGCAGAAGAGAGCATGGCGCCCGAAAGGTTGCCCCAGTCGGTATCGATATCTGTGTATATCGTTGTCATCAATCCACCCACATAGCTGAATGAGCGCTGTATATACTCCTTGTCGTAAGCTGTATATTCATTGTAGTCCATGTTACAAGAAGACAACGCCATAGCAGCCAATGCAAAGCAAAATAGTTTTTTATTTACTTTCATAATCGTAATTCCTTAAATTTAGAATGTTACTGCAGCTCCAAGCTGAAGACTTCTGGTAAGAGGCTGAGATGTGCCGTATGCTGCTGCATCTGCCTTGTCGAGATGATCGGCTGTGAAGAGGTCTGTACCACGTACATACAACTTCACGTTGCTGATGAAACCTACCTTGTCCAACAATGCCTCTGGCAAGTAGTAATACATCTCAACATAGCGGAGCTTCAGGTAGCTACGGTCAAACATATTGAGCGTATTGTTTGTATTGTTGTTGGCATTGCTTGTTGCAGAAAGACGTGGGAACTTGGCATTCTCTGTATTGTTGCGCTCTGCAGACCAGGAGTTCTCGTAGAGATACTGCGACAAGGTATTGCTTGCCACAGCCGAACGGTACAAGCCATTGGTGGTCATGAATCCGGTCCACTTGCCTACTCCCTGGAACATAGCATCGATACCCAGTCTCTTGTACTCCACACCCAGGTGGAAGTTATAATAGAGGTCTGGCGCAGTAGTGCTGTAACCTATCGCCTTGCGGTCGTTGGTATCAATCTTGTCGTCACCTGTCAGATCTACATACTTGATATCACCAGGATAAACCGTAGTAAAGTTCTGTACAGGATAACCCTGCTGCTTCATTTCTGCGGCAGAGATCACGCCATCGCCGTTCAAGTCGTCGCTCTTCTGGAAGAAGCCATTGGCTACATAACCGAAAGCCTGACCATATCGCTTGCCTGTAGAAGAGGTATTGGCAAAGAGCTGTGGTGTCTCAGCCTGCTCCTCAACGATGGTCTTGTTCAATGTCATGGATGCACCCAAACTGATGGTGAGATCCTTGTTGAGCTTCTTGCTGTAATCAGCAGATACCTCAAAGCCCTTCTGGTTGATGACACCTACATTCTCATAAGGAGCGTCCAATCCGAAGACTCCTGAATAGCTGCCTGCTGTAGAATACCAGATGTTGTAACGGTGCTGGTAGTAGTAATCAGCAGAAATATTCAAACTGCCAAAGAGAGTGGCATCGAAACCTACGTTGAACTTGCTAGACTGCTCATGGCCGAGACCCTGAGTACGGGCTGTTCCTAGATAAGTATTACCCCATTGTGTACCCGTATAAGTGGCATCGAATGGATAAGAATTACCATTCATCAGATAGAACTGATCGTAATAGGTCCATACGTTATCGCCAGGGAGTACGTCGAGTGACTGGTTGCCCCAAGATGCACGCAACTTCAGGAAGTCAACCCACTTCACATTCTTCATGAAAGCCTCGTTAGAGAGGTTCCATGCTGCAGAAACATTTGGTGAGAAAGCCCACTTGCTGCCAGGAGCCAGACGGCTGGAACCCGACTCAACGAGCGCTACATCCAAGAGATATCTGCTATCGAAGCCATAATGAGCGAAGAGAGATACATTGTGACGATAAACGGTGGTGTTAGTACCCGTCTTGTCGTTGTACTCGTAATCGTACTTCAACTGTCCATACACATTGTGCTTCTCTGCAAAAGTTCTATCGTAATTGATGGCTGCATTCCATACACAACGGCGAATCCAGTTGTTGTTGTTAGAACCAGTACCCATGTTTGAGTCGGTACCCAACACAGAAGCCATCTTTGCCTGCCCATCAGCTATCACAGCACCATTGGTTGGAACCTCGTAGTAACTGTATCGATAAGTCTTGGAATGGTCTTCATATACATTCGACCAGGTATCGTAACCCAACTGAGCCTGTGCACTCAATCCTTCTGTAATAGAAGAGAGATCCTGATTCAATACCAAATCAGCATAAAGAGCACGCTGGTGGTTCTTGTAATAGGCAGCACCCTGGCTCTGAGCCACTGGGTTGTTCGTAGTATATACAGAATTACCGCCCCATACCGTTTCGGAAACCTTCACTGGGAAAGCATTGGCTGGTACCTTGTAAATCATACTCCAAAGATCAGCCTGAGCTCCTGGCTGCGACTGTTCTGTCAGCAAGCCATACAAGTGGGTATGCAACTTGGTCTTAGGACCTAAGTCGATGTCCATGTTAGAGCGCAAGGTTCCGCGGGTATATTTATTCTGTGTAGAATAACCGTCGTTCTGGAAATTCTTGATGAATCCCTTGTTGGTGAGCAACTGCACGTTGGTATAATAACGGAAGTTGCTGGTACCTCCCTTGAATTCAACATTGAAGCGATCGTTGTTGGAAACATTACGGAAAGTTTCATCAGCCCAGTTTACATTTGGATAATAGAGCTGATTAGAACCGTCTCTATAGGCATTGATGACGTCATCGCTATAGATTGCAGAACCACCCTGGTTGCGATAAGCCTCATTCACCGCAGATGCGTATGTAGCTGCATCTACCATCTTAGGCTTATTGGTCAGGAAAGAGAACACATGGTCGTAAGATGCTGTAATCGACTGGGTGTTGTACTTACCATGCTTGGTAGTAATCAGAACTACGCCATTGGCACCCTTGTAACCATAGAGAGCAGTAGCGGCTGCATCTTTCAGGATAGATACGCTCTCCACATCCTCAGCTACTACATTCTCAATGGCACGCTCCACTCCATCTACAATGAAAAGAGGAGTGCTGCCACTTGATGACTGAACGCCACGAATATAGAATGTAGGATTCTGGGCATGAAACAAGCCTGCGCCATCAAGGCCTACAAGACCTGAACCTGAACCCAAGATATTGTTACCAATGTTGCGTGCGCCACGCTTGTTGACATCCTTGTTGGTGATGACGCTGACAGCAGAAGTTGACTGCTCACGGGTGAAGGTGTGATTGGCACCCACATCAACAGTCTGGTCTTTATATGCCACAGAGTCCACGATGTCCTGCTGCGCCATTGCTGGCAGGCTCATGCCTGCAAGCAATGACAACATATATATATTCTTTGTTTTCATATACAAATTCATTTTAGTTTGTTAGTCCCAAAGAGTTCATTACTCCCAACCAGGATTCTGAACAAGACCATAATTCTTATTAATTTCTGCCTGTGGAAGTGGGTCAAGCAGCCATTTCTTCACCTCATTACTCTTAGGATCTTTATTCCAAAGGTAACGGCTGTTGGCAGTAATTGTCTTGACGCAACTCAAGAAGAACTGAGGCTGTGTTGATGAAGGGTCATTCTCACGGTCTGCTCCTACCCAGGCTGCATTACGGCTCTGGAAACCATCGCTGGTCTGAATCAGGCGATACTGCATCAAGCCATGGAGTTGCTTGGTCATCCAATCGGTACGCTTCAGGCGAACCATGTCGAACCAGCGGGCATTAGTAAGACCCAACTCACGCACACGTTCATCGAGGAGTTCCTCCATAAACTCATTAGAAGTTGCACCATTGTCCAGAGTTACAGTTGTATTCAGGGCAGCCTCAGCAGTAGTTGCTGTATAACCCTTTGCCTCACGGAATTTAGAATTTGTCCAAACCTTGGCCATCGTAGGAAGACCTACACGAGAGCGAACCTTATCCACCATCTCTACAGCCTTAGTCACATCCTTATTGCTGCGCTTCACGAGAGCCTCAGCATACTGCAGGTAGAACTCAGGCAATGACAAGGCAACCCACTGGGTTGGGAAACGATAGGAATCACCGGAATCGTCTGTAGGATAACCACCTGCTCCCAGATAATACTTGTTGAATCCGTAACCAGAACCAAACATGGTATTCTGCTGGGTCAAGACACCAGTACCACCATCATTACCACCATACCAAAGTTCCCAAGGATAACCTGTCATGGAAGCTGTTGTCCAGTCGAGGTTCATGTTCTGACCATTCACGATGCACTCTTCATACAAGCGTGGATCACGGGTAAGCGTTGTAGTAACTTGTCGGCTACCAGCAGGTACAGTACCATCCACGAACATGGTATGCAGAGACTTCTTGTTGCGGGAAATCGCACCTGTATATTTATTGGTTACGAAGTTCGTCACATTCACGGTAAAGCTTCCATCCTTATGATATATCATGGTAGAGTCTGGCTCAGTAGCCTGGCTCTTATAGGTCTTCTTAGCAGCATTATCCCAGTTGAATGGCTCGCCATCGTTCCAAGAGAACTTCTCCACATACTCCTGTGTAGGGCAATAAGCATTACGTGGCACAGTCTTAGAATACCAAGAGTGCCAGCAATAACGGCCTGCACCTGTCATATCATTACCCTGTACACGCACAGAATGCAACACCTCAGTAGAAGCATTGAGATAATAACCACGGCGATAAGCCAATCGGTAATAAGCCACCTTCTCTTCTGCCTTGGTAACCTTGGCAGGAATCTTAGCTTCCTCCAGCTGATACTTGCCTTCCTGCTGCAACTTGTTGTAGAATTCATCGCAAGCCTTGGCAAAGGCATCCCAACGTTCCTGATACTTAGAAGCATCAGTGTACATGATGTATGGCTTCACCTCATCAGAAGCACCGTCATAATATGACTTTCCATTTTCTGGATTCAGCAAAGGAGAGGCAGCAAACTGCAAGACCTTGCACTTCAAAGCCATCGCACCGGCCTTGGTCCAACGACCGTTCATTGTAGCCGTAGCTTGCCATGGCAAAGCACTCTCGGCAATAGCCTGGTCAAGTTCATCTACCATCCAATTCACACACTCCTCTACCGTCTTACGAGGGAATTGTCCGCTCACCTCACCAGTCTCCAAAGGATGATCCATGATAGGAATGCCACCAAAATGCTGGAAGGTATTGAAGAAGGCATCAACCATCAGACAACGGGCTTCAGCCTTCAAGCGATTCTTCTCTTCCTGAGTCATATCAGCCTCAGGAGCACGATCTACATTAGCCAGGAAAATCTGGGCAGCACGAATCGACTTCCACTGATATTCCTTGTCGTATGAATAAAGCGGACCATCCAAACCATCCGAACGGTCAACATTGGCAGTCAGAGAACCTGTATAGTACTTTGTATATACGGCAGGTCCGTTAAAGAAGTCATGCCAGCAATCGGTGAGTGCATCAAACTTACCAGTATATGGGTTACCCGCATGAGGCATATTGGTTCCACCATTATAATAAGGTAAGCCATAATACTGCTTGGAGTAGATACCTACAAGAAACTCACGTGTATATTCTGCATTCTGGAATACAGAGTCGATAGTGGCAGTAGAACTGGTTGCCTTATCAAGAGAGGCATCACCCACGGCAATGGTATCTGTACAAGCGGTAAACGCTGCACCTGCCATGAGCATTGCTACTGCACTATGTAATAGTATATTATGTTTCATTGTTTCTTTGTTCATTTATTTACATTACCTTTTGATTAGAAGCCTACATTCAAACTAATGGTGTAGGTGCGCTGCAATGGGTAAGATGGAGCATTAGAAGCTCTGGTCTCCGGGTCACCCCACTTATAAGGAGTAAAGGTAAGGAGGTTATAGCCCGAAAGGGTTACCTCGCACTTGTTCATACCAATCTTCTTGAAAGCTGGATTTATGAAATCGTACGACAAAGAGACTGTCTTCAGACGAAGATACTTGGCATCCTTCTCCCAAAGGTCAGATTCTGTATAATTCTGCTCGGCATTATCCCAAGTGGCACGTGGATAAAGCGCATTCTGCGACTCATAGCTTCCTGGTGTCCATGTGTTGTTAACATGGTATGAAAGAAGTCCACCCTGGGTTGTATTGGAAGAACAGAAGAATGGCTGACGGAACACATCGGTGATGTAACGGCTTACATTCCATGCACCCGTGAGCTGCATGTTGAAGGTCAGGCGCTTGTAGTTGAAACCAAGTGTCAAACCTGCCATGTACTCAGGATCATCCGTATAACCATTGTCACGGGTCTTATCATTAGGATTTATCTTACCATCGCCGTCAAGATCGATATATACACAATCTCCAGGCATGAGGTAATCCTTCAGCTGTGCCGGGAATGGCTGACCGAAAGTCTTCTCATACTCTACCTTGGTCTGTTCGCCCTCGTAATACTTCCAGAACTTATACATAGAACGGGCACCGATTCGATGGCCCCTTGCCATCATGTATTCATTCTTCTTAGGCTCCTCCTTCATCTCTACGATTTCATTCTGGTTGTAAGAGAGATTCAGTTTGCCCCAGAA
>ERZ1026882.484-NODE-484-length-21826-cov-8.223003_pt1 | contig 21826 bp, 29 predicted proteins | sample MGYA00380171_ERZ1026882 | MGnify/ENA primary metagenome ERZ1026882 (study PRJEB33269, sample SAMEA4719807) | human gut metagenome | biome: human-associated habitat; feature: organic feature; material: feces | place: Cameroon | collected 2013-10 ...
TGTCTCGTGGGCTCGGAGATGTGTATAAGAGACAGCCCATAAAATTACTGATATAAGAAAGATAGGTAGTTTTGGTAAACCAATTCATCATGTTAGACTTGCTTTTGCTGAAAAATCTATAACCAATGCTTTACAGATTATAGGTATTACCCCAAGAAAAAGCTTGTCAATGCCTAATATAATAAAAAATATTCCTAAACAATTTAGAGGAGCCTTTATCATAGGCTACTTTGATGGGGATGGTTCTGTAACAGAACTTCATAACTCTTTGAATTGTAATAGTATAAGTATTCAAATAAGAGGCACTGTAGATTTTCTTAAAGGAATAACAGAAGAATTAAATATTCCTGATTCCTATATCCATCAGCATGGAAGCATTCCACAGTTATCAATCACAAAAAGAGAATATCAAAGAAGATTTTTTGACTTCTATGAAGGTCTCCCTTTCTATTACACCAGAAAATATAATAAATTTCTGGGACATTTATAAATAAGTTCGGACTATATCATCATCTATAGGTTAACTATAGAGTTGGGCACTCGTGTTGATATTATATTCTATTATATGTAATAGTTTCAATCATTAGTCTCTGAACCTTCTATAACCATTTAAATTATAGCTTGGCTGCTGATTATCTTATGTAAAGACTTTCCAGCAATTCACCCAATTTTACATGCACTGTCCTCAATGCATATATCCAGCCTTCATATGACTTAATGGATAAGTAGCCCTATTGAGATAGAACTTTCCTACAAGTTGTCCCTCTGTATCAATCTTCACTTTAGCATAAAGGTCCTGTATATCCACAGACCTGTTATGCTCATTAGTGACTCTCACTTGAGGAAACCACACAAGTATAAATATACCATCTGGGGGTGATATAGCATCTGTATTACTATTTCCTAATGATTTACTTCTACAGAACTCCTCCTTAGTGCGGAATCCTTGCATATCCACTTTATCTTCTCCAAAATAATCACTGAATATTTCAAGGATTCTTCTTGGTTTCTCCATCAGGCTGTCATACAGATTTTCCCATTCTCTTTTCTGTTCATCTGTCATATTCATCCCTATAAAAAAAGGGATAAGGGAGAGGAAATTCATCCTAACCCTTATCCCTCATTATTAGAAGTCAAACTGTTCAGCAAGTTCATCATAGGACTGCTCCCTTTCTACAGGATGAGCAGGCTGACCATTGGCAACACCCCAGATGTTATCAGCATCATGCTGCATGAGAACCCCCTTAGATATCATCTCATCAAGAAGGTCTCTAAGATTAGACACTGTTTCTTCTCCTGATGCTGGCATAGTGTGGGCATCTGCTTTAACTACTTTCTCCTTTGCTATAGGAGCAGGAGTATGTTTAGGAGTCTTCTTGGCTGCCTTTTTCTCCTCATTCTCTATATAGGAGATAAGGATAGCAGTTGAGCACTGAGTGAAGTTCTTTCCCTCATGTTCCTGAATCTTTCCCTGAAGACCAAGCTCCTTAACTCTTGCATAGGCTTCCTTCCTGTCTATAGCACCAGACTTGATTCTCTTCTGAGGTGCAGTGACCATGAACACAAGGTCATTAGTTACCTGACCCTTCCAAGGAATGTTAGAAGGAAGGATAGACTTATCAGATGTAAGGATGGTCTTTGAAGCAGCCTCCTTGAATACACAATCTGAATCATACCTTACCTGTCTCTCCCTCAGTTCATTCTTAAGCTCACCAAGGGTGGTAGCATTTGACTCAAACACAACTTTGCTCTGTGTGCTCTCTACAAGCACAGTAACTTTTCTACTCATTATTTCTTTTTTTTTAGTTTACTAATTCATATATAACCCCTCTCAGAACCTCTCTTCCATGATTTTTTACTAAATCCGAAGGGTCCTTACTCCCCCACTTCTCAGGTATTTCAATCTGAGTAACATTGAATCTCTCGGCAATCATCTTACCATACATCCTTCCATGATTCTCTTCACTTTGAAAGTCATTATCATAAAGTACATAAACCTTATTATATCTGTCTTTCAACTGTTGGACTACATGCTCCTTTGGTATATAACCTTCCCCCTGCAAGCTGAGGGCAGGAATACCTGTATTGGACCATATAGCAAGAGCATCTTTTCTTGATGAAGTGATAATCAGTTTATCACCTTTCTCTGGAATCTTAGTCCATAAATCCCATACAGAAGAGTCATGTTTAGACAACCACTTATACTCTTTTGAGTAAGGCTGGTAAATCTTGAATGAGACTATACCATCTTTCCTTTCCACATATACATAAGCATACTTCTCTGCTGGAATAGGATAAGAATGTCCATTCTTGGTAAAGATAATATGAGATATAGGATATATTTCTCCAAATTTAAGCCAAGGAAGTGATATTCCATAAGAATCCCAATAGGCAATATCATAATCCCTCCATTCTCTGACTCTGACTTCAACTCTGCCTGCTGACTTCCTGTACACCTTTGCTCCGTGCTTTCTTATGAGGGCTGGAGCAGGCATATCTTCAAGGATTCTTTTATACACCCTGTCTTTGGAGACATTCCACATTTTGGCAAGAAGGTCATACAGACTTCCTCCTTCTCCACTTCCAAAATCTTTGAACCACAGACCATTGGTCTTGCTGTTTATGAACAATCCCAATGAAGGGTTATTGTCCTGTCTGAGTGGAGAATTGATTACTTCAGGAACACAAGTAATACCTAAATACTTGTGTGCAATATCAAAGTCTGAATATAGGTCATTGACCTTCTCAATAGAAGTGCTGTCTGAACCTCTTGCTACCATATGGATATATTATTTGTAGTTTGTTCTTTATTTGCTTCCCCAAGGATTGGCTGGAGCACCTGTGAAATCAGGCATGTCACCAGTGTCTGCTGCATTGCTCAGGTCAGTTGCACCTACCTGATAGACCTTGAGGTCACATACCTCAAACTCAGTTGTAGGATATGCTCCTGCATTCTTCCTCTCCTGGACATCCTTGTCAAGTCTTGAATAGTCAGTCACACTATTCTTGAGGAACATCTCAGTATACACAGCCTGGAACTGCTTGTTGTCATCAGTTGTCCTTACTCCAAAGAGAAGTTTAACCTTATTCTGAGGCTGATAAGTAAGGATTTCATTCAATTCTGAATAGTTACCCTTGAAATAGTTGGAAATCTCATCCAACCTTACTTCTGCCTCCTCTGGCTTGTCAATGAGAACCCACTGCTTATTGACATACTTCATTACATTAGGAATGTTGAGATATGCCCTTATGAAGTTAGTGAGCTGCTCCTCTCCCCAGAAGCATGGTCTATAGTCCTTGTCAAGGTTTGCAGGACCATTGGAATATACAGGAATCTCCTTCTTCTCAAACTGCTCCTTGGTCACCCATGCAGTCCTTCCATACTTGTCTATCACCTGTATCTTATCTCCAGCATTGTTGGTTCTATACTGGTTTCTGAGGAAGAATGACACTCTGGTAAGAGCATCAATAGGATTTCCCTGAGAGTCTTTGCACTTGGTACCATCTATCTTGAGGATAAAGTCAAGCCTTACCTGTGCTACTTTCTTCTTGTCCTCTCCAACCTCAGCCTCACCCACATATACTGGGTCATTCTCAAGGGTATTACCATAGAGTTCCTCCAGCTTCTTCTTGTCTGGATTCACTGCAAGTACAAATACTGGTGCTACACCAATATACCTCTTGACTTCTCCTCCCTCAGAGGATACTTTACCTTTTGCTACTGCAAAAAACAGTTTATTAGTTCTACTCATTTGTTTTGTTTGTTTTTAGCTGATTTACTGTTAAAGTTCTGGGTCTTTGAATGGGTCCTCATCTACAGATACTGATGTATGTACAGCCTCTGTATCAGCAGTTTCTTCCCCCTCTACCCTTGAGAATCCAGTTCTCAAAGGAGCCTCCTCTGTATCATCAACAGTTTCTACAGGAACTCCTGACATATTCTCAGTCTGTGAGGCTATCTCATCAGCCTCTCCTGAAAGAATCTGCTCAGAAGAATAACCATGTTTGGTTATGATAGGAGCCTCCCAAAGGTCAATCTCATTCTGAAGAGCATTGATTTCATTGTCAAGAGCATCCCTCTTGGCAATAAGTTTAGCCATTTTAGCTCTCTTAGGCTTAATAATCTGTGCTGTCCTCTTGACAGCAGCAAGTTCATACCTACTTAATTCCATTTGTATTTATTTTTAATTGTTACTTCCAAAGTAATACTCCTTCATGGCATCCACAACATATCCAAGGTCATTAGGTATATACAATGGAAACATTCCCACAGGAGATTTTGCTGGATACTGTCCATCATCATTGGTTACAAACTCTCTGATGGACTTCTTTTCTTTCTCATCATATGAGGCTTTTCCATAAAGGACTACCTCAAACTTACCCTCTGGAGTGATATACTGGTCAACCATGTTTCCAGTACTCTTATATCTGTAAGACAGACTGTCTCCATTCTTATCCTTGTACTCCTCATAATGAGCAAGACAAATCATGTTCTTATCTTCAGGAATCTTGTTGATTGCATCAAAGATAAGTCCCATGCCATAGCCAATCTGCTTCGGGGTATCCCATCCTCCCTTGAGAGCATTCTTCATATAGAAGTCCTGAGATATGTAGTTCATATCATCAAGAACTATGTTCTCATAAGGAGAATCAGCAAGCAGTTCAATTACTGCTGCAATGGTCTTTGCATCATTAGAGATAAGTCTGTTCCCAGATGCTATCTCAGCAGGGAAAGTCTTGTCTGTTGGCTGACTCTTAACCTTGGCAATCTTATACTGAGAAGCAGCACCTCTAAAAGGAAGAGGTTTATTTACACAGCTAATCAGATAAGTCTTGGCTGGGTCAAGCCCTTTAAGTCCCAATTCAGGAATAGCACCAATTGAGGTACTCTTCCCAAATCCACTTTTTGCAAGCACTAATGCTTTCATTTACACTTATTTCTTAAAAATTCTTCCCAAATACATGAAGAAAGACTTAACCTTTCTTTTTATCTTCTGTTTGTTAAGATTATCTATGTAGCCATAGACACTCTCAAGTCCAGCACTATCTGTTGGTAGAGGAAGTTCATTGAATGTACTTACCGCACCATTGAAGAACAATGGACATATGTTTCCTGCTGAACCATAATCCCTATCTTCAATAACTTCCATAAACCTTATATAGTTCCTAAACTTCCTGATGTCATACCCTTCAAAATCAGGTATTCCATACTTGAACGGTGAGTACAGACCAATCACAAGATTTGCATCTCTGGTGGTAGTCTTACAGTCAGCCAATCCATCTGATGATGGCTTAAGCCTGTTCAGTTTTTGGTTCTCAATACCCTCTTGAGCTTGAGCCTGATGCTGAATAAGCACAAATATGAACTGCATCTGATTTCTTAAAGTAATACCATGCTTTGAAAGTTTGTCAATGGATTCTCTCTTGTCCAAACCCTTTTCCAAAGATATGTTAGAAGCATTATCCACTATGACAATCTTGTACTCTTCTGGGTCATCAGGAGTATAAGGCTCAGTAGGGTCAAGTATCCTTACTTCCTCTTCCTCACCAGTCAGTTTGTTCTTGTTCTTGACTGTCTTATAATTGTAATGACCATGCTCTTCTGCATAAGCTCTGCACTTTTTATTTATTCCAGTAGGATTTCTGTCAGTATCTATATATTCCACCATTTCTTCAAACTTCCTTGTATAGGCTTGATACCTTTCACTTTTAAGAAGTTCAAAGATATGAGGGTCAACTGGCTTGTCTTTATCAGTGCTCTTGAGTTCTGTAGGAGATATGACTATACCATCAAGTCTGAACAGAAGATGACATAAGAACTCATTATACTTCTCTTTAGGACTCATCTCAAGAGTAAAGTAGAGAATCTTTGCCTTGAACTCTGGATGTTCCATAGCAAAGAATATGATAGAATAGACCAACAGGTAATCACATAGTTTTGACTTACCAACCTTCTGATTGGCAGTAACCACTATGTACTTCCCCTGTTCAAATCCAGGAAGTAACTGTCTGAATCTTGGAAATGGCAGTGGAATACAATTCCATAGTCCATTCATCACTCTATCTCTTCTCCTTTGAAGGTCTTGTAACACTTCTGAAAACTCCATATCAATTCAAGTTAGATGTCCAATCATTTCTGATAGGGTCAAGGTCTTCTGCATTCTCTATAAAAGTAAGTAAATCAGATGTTGATTCTACTTCCCCAGCTTTATTTACTTTTTCAGCCCATATAAAGTATTTGAGTACTCTCATATAAGAATAATCTCCGTTAAAAGATTTTATATATCTTTCAGCCGCAGATAATATCTGTTCATCAGTATACTCTCCATACTTTTTGAAGAAAACCTTAAGTCGTTTAACTATCAATGAAGTTCCTTCTGCCCAATATTGGGTAGTACCTGGTTTTTTACCTTTTGGGAAAAGTTCCTTTAATTTAACTGCCAATTCCTCAATATTTCTGGATTCCTTATTATCAGAATCCATAGAGTCCAAATTAACATCTTCAAGTAAGCCTTTAGCTTTATCCATTAAAGCATATTTCTTTTCAGTTACGAAAGATTGGCCAGTTGCAGATGTAATATATCCCTTTTTTATTAGGTTATTGATAATCTGGGAATGATTAACTTCATTAAGTATTTCAAGCAAAACCAATATTTCTCCAATACAGGTGCCATGTCTAATCATGGCATTTGTTTCAATTGTTATTTTCATATTTCTTGTATATAATTTTTATCTATGCCTTCAAGTGCTTTCTGAAGATACTCTTCATCTCTTGTCCCTCTATAATAAAGGATATATTGAACCGGGTCAGTAGCTCTAAGGCTACGCCCAAACTTCTGTATAAATCCCCTCTCCTCTCCATCAAGCTGCACAATGATACCTGCCTGTATATTGGTCAAGTTCTGACCTTCCTGAAGCATTCCTACTGCAAAGATTGAGTTGGTCTTTCCTGAGTTGAATGTAGAGATAATCTCCCTTACGCCCTTCTTCTTTGAGTGAATACAGTTCTCTCCTCCAAGGAACTCAGCCTGTGTAATAGAAGAACAGAAACAGATGAACCTTTTACCTTCCTCATTGAGTTTGATACAAAGTTCTTCTGCTTCTCTTGTCTTGAGTTCACCAAGGAATCTCTTTCTCTTGGTTCCCCATTGAAGCCACATATTCTTAAGCCTTATATTGCCCTGATTCCTGAAGTATTGCCCTTTCCAGTAATCAAATTGCTCATTTATATACTCATACTTTTCTTTCTGAGTACATGAAAACCTAAGAACATATCCCAAGTATGCCTTTCTGTTCTTCAGATACTTCCACCTGTTGCCCCAAAGGTCATCTATAACCCCCTTATCTCCAGACTTGACAGTTCTCAAGTCCATTTCAATAGTCTCAGTTCTGTCAAATCTTTTGAGTTCAAGAGGAATACAGACTATCTTTGGTTTAGGAAGAAAGCCCCTATCAATGGCATCCTGCAAAGTTATCCTGCTCACTTTGAATCTCCCAAAACATCTGGTGAGAGCCTCAAGGACATCTTCCTTGAGAGTTGCAGATAGGGCAAGCACCCTTGGTGAGTTGAGACTTTGCAGAATGTCCTTCCTTATATCAGACTGAAGGTGATGAGCCTCATCAAATACAATGAGGTCCCACCTTGTACCTCTCCAGTTCTTGAGAGAAGCATAACAGATAATCTGAACATGAGGCATTATCCAGTCATATACCAGAGGGTTAAGTCCTTTTCTGAACTCTTCTCTCCAGTTATCCTTATGAGCATCTTCTGCTACTACAATAAGGGCCCTGAACTCTTCTCCATACTGGTCAAACAAATCCATTACAGCATTTACTGCCACTCTGGACTTGCCTACTCCAGTAGCCCATTGTAAAGCCAGATTACCCCTTTCATTGAGGTAATCTGACATTTCATTCTGCAATCTGCACTTCTGTTCAGTTAATTCTTGTGTCATACAGTTCAAAGTTTGAGTCAGGATTATCTGAGGTATAGATGTTCTGTAGAACAAGAAACTCTTTAAGAACTCCTGATATACTATTTATAAAGAAAGAGCAGTCTCCTTTAGGGAAACATACACCAGCTTCAGAATAGTCTACATCAGTATGGGTAACTACAAGATTCATCTTGAGGTTATACCTCTTCTGCATGTTGTCAAGGCAGTGCCTCTGTACGGCATATTTGTAAGGTTCTGGATAATACCTTGCAGTAAGGAACTCTCCCTGATGTTCATTGAAGACATTAGTTTCCAACTTATCAGCAGGTACTTCCTTCTCTCTTCCCTCAAACCACTGTCTCTCAAGTGGTCCCATCTCTCCATGTCTTGTAAGATAAGTCCTTGTTACAAGGTATATTTCAGCACCTTTAAGATATTCTTTAGGGATACCATTGAGCCCTACCTTAGTTGAAGTTACATAAGGATAGAATCCATGTTCAGAATCTAACAGAAGTCCCTGAGTTCCCTCTAAGATAAGAACATCAAAACCCTCCATAATGTACTTGAAGAAGTCCTCATATAGATTCAGCCCTGCCTTTGTCCAGTCTTTGACAACCTTTTGGTCAGCAGTTATTCCTTCTTCAGCATAGAATTTTCTTATATGCTCTAACTTATATTCAATAAAAGACTTTGAAGAAAAGTCTGCTGCCTCTGCACATATATCTCTTATAAAGGTTTTCTGTCTCAAGACAGCAGACATTACTCCCTTTCCACAAGTTCTATTAGAGTGGTCTTTAGACCACTCAAGTTGGTCTGCTACATCATAAGGGGTTATCAGGGGAATCTTTCCACCTATATAGATAGGAGGTACCCCCACTCCCTTCTCCTCTAATGATTTCTTCTCATTCCATATACATAGAGGGTCAATAAGACCTCCTATATACATTGTAGGAACTCCAAGAAGAACACCAGAGCCATAGGAAGAACATACATGTGTAATGCCATTATGTCTTACAGTATGTCCTGCCTGAGGACCTCCTGAAAAACGCACTACACAAGGTCTTTTACCTTCTTCCAAGGCTTTCTTGCAGAGCCACTGAACTGTGTTACCCTTACCTTCATCTCCAAAGAGAAGACCCAATACAATCTTTATTTCCATAGTTTTAATTCATTATGAAATTCATTAAAAGAGCACCCTCTTAAAGAAGGTGCTCATTGTGTTCTGTTACAGCTGCTTCTCCAGAAGACTTCTGTCTGTTGTAGGACTCAAGAATCATTCCTGAGATTATCTTAGGTATGTCATTACCCTCTCTGTCCTCAGTAACAGTGTGATGGTCTCCAAGGAGGTCATTCCACTGCTTCTGAACGTTCTTGTCACTCCCATTATAGTCATTGAGAGTGATATGATATACATCCCAACATAACTGAACATTACTGAGGAGACCAGAAGTGGTTACAGATTGTAACTTTTTGTCAAAGAGTCTTTTAATCTCTTCAGAAGAGATGCTCTTATGTACTGCATCATCTCCTATTGAGATAAGAACTCCCTTCTTCCCTCTTATGTTTATCCAGTCACAGTCAGTATGATAGTCTGCAAACTGCCATGCCAACTGATAGGACTCACCACCATTTCCTCCCCCACGACCTTCAAGCCATACAGTTTTGAGCCATTTGTCAAGAAGTTCATCAGAAGATTCAAACTGACCTACCTGAATAGGAGCACTGTCAGTGTACTGGTCTCCTATTGCAACAAAGCATACCTGAGGGTCTTTTACTCCAGACTCAAGTATCTTCTTCATTATATCCGGGAGTCCAGTTCTAATAAGTTTATCTGGGACATGTCCCATACTTCCAGTAACATCAAGGGCTATTATAATAGGGAAAGCATCAGGATGCTCCTCAGAGAACCTGCACTCTCTTACTTTTCCTTTGATGTTCATATCTTCATGCATCTTGTTCTGCCTGAAGACTTCCTCTCTGCTTACAGAAGGTTTGTACTGCTGGGAGTTGATATACATCCTCTCAGCATATCCATATGAACCACCACCCATGATTTACTCCTCTGCTGGTCCTGTAGGCAAATCCTCACCCTCTTTAGGGTCATAACCATAACCTGTGTATCCCATAACCTATTCCTCCTTATTGTTTACAGTTGATTTATAGTCTGGCAGATACTTGAGCACTGCTGACATATTGTCATATTCTCCAAAGAGATATTCATACCTCTGTACTGCTATCTCAAGTTTGATGAGAGTATCTCTCTTGTTGAGACCTATCTTGAGGTCCTGCTCAAGGAAATCATCTGCCTTGAAGTCTGAAGGCACTACACTGAGTGAAGTAATGTTTGATGGGGCAAGATTTATGAGAATATCTTCCCTGTCCCTGTCACACTGCCTTGCACTTCTACAGAGGTCTTCAATCTTTCTCCTGTATGAAAGCTCTACATCTTCAGTTATGGCAGCAGCCTTTGTTTCCTTGATGCCCTTGAAACTCTGAGTAAGAGCACTCTTAAATGTTCCCTTGTTATCCATATTTTTTTTTTAGATTTCTTTCTGTAAAAACCTTATTACACTGTAAACCCAGTTCTTCTTCCCCTCCAGGAGTTGCCATCCATCATGAGCATCTTTAGTTCCTATAGATATTGCTGCAAAAATCCCGAACATACATATAAGAAATATTAGGATGTTAAGACCAGGAATGAGCAGAAGAAAGATTAACAACAATAATTTCCAAATAGGAAATTTGATTGGTATGTAGTCTTTGCTCTTATAACTGAACTCTGTAAGGTTTCTTGTGCTTACATACAGTATAAGAGCAAAAACTATAGATATAAATACCCACCACATACTACTTGGTTATATCTTTGAATAGAGTAGGAACTGTACCATATACAGGCAGAACACCATTCCACTTTTCTATCCACATCTGTTCAAGCACCTGAGGTGTGAGAGCCTGTGTCCTAAGCAAGTTAGCCTCTTTCTCTGCTCTTGCAGCAACAAGCATCTTCTCTGCCTCTGCCTTTACAAGTTCAAGTTCATTCTGTGCCTTCTGACTCTTCTGTACAGCCTCATTCTTTGCTGTAATAGAGGCTTCAAGTGAGGCAGGATACTTAAGACCTGAAGTCATTTCTCCAAGTTCAAAGTTCTCCTTGAATAGTACTTCTCTGAGATAATCTTCTGTAGTCTTTTCAAACTCTTCCCTCTTGGACACCAGTTCATCTGTAGTATAATTGCTAAGTTTAATTCTATAGGCATTCTTCACATGTGTAAATAGTACTTCCCTAATAACCTCATCCATAGGTCTCCTATATTTTACAAATACCTTAGAAGAAGTACCTGGAATCATGTTAAGGTTGATAGTAGGGTCAATAGTGAACTGAGAACCATCCTTTGCATTGATAGTAAATGCTGGGTAATCAACTGTCTGAATGAAAGTAGGATACTCATAGACTGCTGTAGTGATAGGGTTATACCATACCATACCAGTCACAAGAGTAACATCATCCACTCCCTTCCTGTCTCCATAGAGATTGACCTTGATACCCTCATATCCTGCATTGATTCTTGTACAGGACATTGCCATCATGGTTATTGCTGCGATAACCATAATAAATTTGAAAAATTTACTCATTTGTTTTTAGTTTTTATAAAGTTTGTGAAACATTTTGTGTCTATACTAATCAAAACTAATCCAACTATTGCCAGTACTGAGGCAAGATTAATTATGGTAGATGGAGCACTCAAGCCTGAAAGAAGCATTCCAAAAATAGGAAATGCCATTACAGACCATAGTGCAAACAAGATTACTTTCTTTGTTCTTACTTTCATTAATCTTCAAGGATTGAGTAGGTATAACTTGTGCCTTTTCTATCATCACATATCCTCTGAAGATGAACCTCAAGTCTCTGTTTCTTGGTCATGAGTTTCCAAGGACCTTTGAACCAGTAAGGCTGTTCAGAAGATGTCATATAGTCATAGGCATCCTGTGTGAGTTTAATAGTCTGCTGGCAAGATACTCTCTCAAACTCAGGAATGTCCATATGACCTTTCCTGATTGGCTTGAATGCATCTTTACCATGATATTTTGGGTCCAAATCCTTTTTAGTTATGGACCAATTGACCCTCTTTTTCCCAATAGGTCTTAGGGTTCCTCCCTCTATACCTTGTATAGAGAGAAGAATTTTTGGCTGATTGTTCATTAACTATCTAAAGTTTTAACTCTTGTGTACTTGCTTGTCTTGATTACTCTTGCAGGTTTTCCTTTCTGAAGGTCATCATACATAAGTTTGGCTATATTGTCAAGATTCATATGAATCTGTTCATATACATCCATCTTATGCTCATGTCCATTCTCTCTTGGAGGCCATGAAGAAAGTATTACCTCATACTGGCATCTTGCCCAGAACTGATACTTTGATTCAGAATCAATGAACTCCTTCAGCCTTTCCAAAGTGAGGTCCTTCAATACTATCTGCTTCTTCTTTCTCTTCTCTTCAAGTCTTCTGTACAGATAAGGCATTATATCATAATGCTCTACTCTGTCAGTACTGAAGTTCCAAGTTATAACTTTATACTCTATCATAATATAAGATTTTAATGATTTACAAATAAAAAGGACACCTCATTCTGAAGTGTCCTTGAGAACTTGGTCAGCACCCTTATTATTATTACTGCCTTGTTCTATGGTGGGGAAGGTTTGATTTGAACAAACAATCTTTAGCTTATGAAACTAATGCATTAACCTGAAGTAACTCTTAATAACACTATCTCTTCAGAAGTAAAAGCTTAAGAGTTTTTTATTATGCTACTTCCCCATTTATTAGTGGAGGTGAGGAGACTCGAACTCCTGTCTTACAAACCTTCAATAATACCTTTATTTATATGCTTAGGATAGTATTTCAATTACTGCTGAAATACTCCAAAAGTCAGGTGGAAACATCCACCCATCATCCACCAAGTATTTGTTTAAGGCACAAATACTAAAGCCAGTTGTTAGGCAGCAACAGCATAAGCTGAAATTGCTGGTGCCTGCATAGCAGATTTAATATAATCTACAAGGCTTCTAACTGATTTTCTAACTTTGTTAGCATTTAATTGTTTTGGGCTCTTTTATAGTAGACTGCCCATCTACTGCATAAGGTACTACCAAATAGAGTGTAATCAAAACCAAAACACCCCCATTCCACTAAAACACAAGAACTGGACAGGTTGATTCAGAACCATTTGAAGGGTCCTGTACCTTCATTCCTCTTGTTAAGATTATTTTTGGCATGGTTTATTCCTCCCATTCAATTTTAACTGTTGAAATATAAATAGAACTACTTATTACTGCTGATTTTGCTTCCTTCTCTGTATTATAAACTTCTCCAGTAGTTATAGTTGAATTGATTTTAAAAAGATTTATCCAACCCTCTTTCTTTTCTGAAGCAAAGAACAAATCAAGTTCAGACAATGATGAAGAGCTTACACCATCTGAAGAATAAGGATAAACAATTTCTCTATCACCAAAATCTACAAGTGCTATTACTGGTTTTTGACTCACTTTCTTGTTGCAAACTTTATCAGTACAAATAATTCTGACAGAAGCCCCCTCTCTTGTAATAATCTTCCTTTGCGGATTCTTCAGATATTCATCCAAACTAAACTGCTTCATATTATTCCTCCGTTATTATATATAATAGTATTAAGGTTTCTATTAAAAACTTCCCTGCTTGGACTTGAACCAAGGACCTTGAGATTACCAATCTGAAGTAACTGTAAAATATCACCACAATTAGGGAACATTCTTCACAGTTCTATACATGCTCTACCAACTGAGCTACAGGGAAGTTTATATTGAAGACACTATGTAACAATCTTTAGAGTTCTGTTAAAAGTTATTTGCAGTAATTTAAATCATGTATGAAGTAACTCTAAATATCAACAATAGTGTCTATATTTCAAAAAAGCATTATAAGAATAATTGATAGAGTGTTTATAGCCAGATGCTGGACTCGAACCAACAAATTTAAGAACCACAATCTTATGATATAACCATTTATCTAATCTGAAGTAACTCTATCCCTGCACTATGTAATGCTTTATGTTGTCTCATAAAATGGTCTTGTATCCTTCCATATATGCAGTATACTGAAGTATCTGCAAATCTGTGAGGTTTTCAAACCACTCTTCAAAGTATTTGAGGAATTTAGGAGCATTATTATATCTCCACTCATTCCAAAGATATTCCTTTAACTTTTCCATCTGTTCTTTCTTTAGTACTCACAGAGGGACTTGAACCCCCAACCTTGACTGTATAAGAGTCCTGCTCTGACCAATTGAGCTATGTGAGTGTGATGAACAAGTTTACTTCACAGCAGACTTGTTCTGAATATGTTAAAAATCCTCCCTCCAAAGAAGGATTGTACCCCCAGAAGGAATTGAACCCTCATCTAAAGATTAGAAGTCTTTTGTTCTATCCATTGAACTATAGGGGCATATGAGGCAGACTTGCTGCCTCTTTCACTATATTTCTATAGTGGTATCAAAATCATCCCAGTCTTCTTTTTCACTAACCTCTAACATCTCATCATTAATCTTGTCCCAGAAGTACATACCTTCAGGAGTATAACCCCAGTTGAAGGCTCCAGTAAGCGTGCTGGATGACCCTGCACCAAGAAGATAGGAGAGTATTTCATCTGGGGAGGTCTCAATTGCTATACAGTTATTTACAAACTGAGGTAGCCAAGGCTGCTTCAATATCCACTCAGATACTTTTGGATTGACATTCATTTCCATAATATGCCCTCCTATTTGCCTCTGAGAACCTGCTTGATTCCTTCAGCCATTATAGTCTGCATACTCTGGTAGAACTCCTTCTCAGGAGTCATGCTCATATCCTTCTTTCTTGAGAGGTTTACCTGTCTGTCATAAGCCTTGACAGCATCCTTGAGAATATCATCAGTTACAAGATTGGTCTCTGCAAAGATAAGTTTACTCTTGATAGATTCAACTATCTCTGCCATGAATGCAGGTGCTATCTCCATCTCCTCTATAAGGTCAAGGGACTCTTTAAGTTCCCCAATCTCATATCCATCCTTGAAGGACTCTTTGATAAACCTCAATGCTGTCTCCTTATCAAGACAGTCCATAGTAACTACTGAACCAATTCTCTTTCCTCTGAGGAATGTAGGTTCAATAAGTTCTATGTGGTTGGTAGTGAACAAAGTAATGACATTCATATCTTTGGTATCACCACCATCAAGAGTGTTCAGAATATCCTGAAGAGATGCATCCCTCTCTCCTCTTGTAACCTGGTCAATGTCCTCTACAAAGACTATCACTCCATTGCATGACCTGTCTATGATTTTCACCATCCTCAAGGTCTCTGCAAGAAGAGAAGGATTCTTAAGATAGATGAAAGTCCAGTTGTTCTTGGTAGCCTCTCTTGCAAGTTTGAATGCAAGAAGAGTCTTTCCAGTACCATATTTTCCTTCAAACAGACATCCATACTTAAGAGGAATGCCTGCCTTGAGACATTTCTCAGGATACAGGATTCTTGACCTCAAAGGCTGAAGGTCAAACTCCGTCTGTTTTGACAAGACCATTAACTGACCATCTATATGGCTGAGATTGAGTCTCTTAGGCTCTTTGCCTTTCTCTGTTATCTCAAGAGCCTGATTCTTGTAGATGGAGTTTGTAGCAACGAGCTCCCTTGTCCTGTCCACAATATCATCAATCATGGACTGATACTTGGATTTGCATACTCCTGTTATAACCAGTTCTGAAGCACTATTAGAGTAGTTCAGCTCTATATAGGAATCCCCACCAAGTTCAGGCAATGAAATCTTACCAAAAGGTACTTTTGTTCTTGAGCCATCAGCAAGGATAACATCAAGAGTATTGATATTACCAGAGCCTGAAGGACCTGCATCTCTCTCAGCCTTTACTGAGCCAAATATCTCTTCAACAGCCTTGTTGAACTGGAATGCACCATCAGTCTTCCAACATTTGATGTTGTAATTGAGAGATACATCCTGTTCAGACATTTCTATCTCATTTTTGATGAATGCAAGAACTTCTGCATATTTCATGTCTGACCTACAGGCTGTGATAATACGCTCTTTCTGTTGCTGTTCAAAGAAGTTTACTTTCTTCTTAAGCACATCCTTTGTGCTCTGGATAATTGTTTGTTCCATTGTTTTTTTTTTCTCAATAAACATTTGCCAATATGCTCTTGGCCTTTTCTATAGTTGTTGTCAAGCATCCAAACTCTATAATTTCACCACTTTTCCTTATGACCAGATTCTTTTGAGGTATGTCATATCTGTCCATGTCACCATAGACAGCCTCCTTAAGAAGGTCATAAGGAACAGCAGTGTTCTTACAGAATAGGATTCTTTTCTCAGGAACATAGATTACATCATATCCCTGAATGTTTCCTATTATCTGTCTCATTCATTAAAAGTATTCTCAATACCTTCATATGCTGCTATGAAAGTTAGGAAATGCTCTGAGAAGCCACTTATTTCGGCATCCCAAGCACCTCTATAGTTCACACCATGCAGTTCAGATGATACATCACAGATGTAGTTGTGTTTTCCAAAAGGCTTTGGAACTCTCTTCTCAGGATAGTCACAGTCCTGTGAGTCTGAGAATATGATTATTCTGTCAAACTCTCCAGTAAACTGTTCTCTTGACCACTCAAGACATTGCCTTGTGAAGATTCCTCCACCTCCAACTCTTTTCTTTGCTTCATCTATCTGCTTTAGAAGGTTGAATCCCTTTGAAGGATATTTGATTACTTCTGATTTATGCTTTCTGGCATAGTCATCACCAGCAGTTACCACCAACTCAAAGTCTTCACACTGGTTTGCAGCAAGCATAGCCATAGCCTTTGCAGCATCAAACCTTGTGAGTTCAGACTTTTTTGAGATTTCAGCCCACTCCATAGAACCAGAAGCATCAAGTATGAACAGAGTCCTACCAGGGATTTTAGGAAGATTAGACCATGAAGTTATCATAGCATCTTCTATATCCCTCTCAAACTCAGGATTCATTCTGGCCGCCTGCAAGAAGTTCATAGGCAACAGCATTGAAGCCTTAAGGTTTTCAAAGCCGTATTTTATCACTTTCTTGTCTACATCTGCATTCCTCATGTTTCTCAGGTTTCTGAGGAATGCAAGACCTCCAATCTTCTTCTCATTGATGAGTTTGGTCCATGTTTCCTTCTTGTCTTTTCCTGCTGAAAGCATGGTCTCCCAAGTTTCAGGTACAGGAAGAGTTCTTGAAGCAATCATCTTGAAGAGTTCTGTTTCTTTATCATCTTTTGGTTTAGGATGAACAAGAAACATTACATCTCTGAGTTTTATTGCGGCATCTCTGTCATACTTTGCAAACTTATAGGCATTGAAGTTATGAAATGCTGCTGCAAGTCCTTTCTTTGCCTGATTAGCCAGTGGTCTCCTTCCTCCTTTCCAGTATATAGAAAGGAAGTCAGTCAGCATATCTGCCCTTGTTATAATCTTGGGCAGTAAGTCTCTTACAAATAGCCTATGTTCAGGGTACTTGCACATTTCAGATGCCAGAAACAAAGGTGTGTGCCTGAGTTTCTGTAGAGCTCTTGCTGCCAAAGCAACAGTATATACATCTTCTGCACTACATAGAGGTATGAGCCTTTTAATCTCTTCAGCAATCTTCTTGCCATCACAATAGGCAACATCTTCCCAAAGAAGATTAGCCAAGGTGAGTCTTCTAAGAAGAGCAATGTTTGACTGCTTAGCAGCAAGAGCACCATTACCTCCAGCAAGTCTTTCATCTGTAAATTTAGATGTTGGCTTTATTCTTGGATTTAATTTAGAACACATAACACTAAAATTAAATTATTCTTTGTATCTCCATTTATATCCATAAGAACTTGTAGGAGTATATATTTTATGAGTCTTAGAATGTGGGTATCCTCCTTTTAAATACCTGATAATATTACTGCTTTTACCTCCTATAGCTTTAGCTGCTTCATCAATAGAAGCATATTCAGCAATAAATTTTCCATCCAAGGTTTCTTGAATTATGGGTTTATAGTATTTCTCAGTTCTTGTCCCATAATCAATATTGTACTGTCTTGTACACATCTCAAGATTCTCTACTCTATTATCTCCAGGAATTTCATTCTTATGATTTATCTCTAAAGAATCTGAAAAGTCTGATAAGAATGCTCTTGCTACTAATCTATGAACTTTCCATGTAGTAGCTTTACTATTCTTCCTAAGTGCTACTAAGAAGTATCCATCTTTATCAGTATTCTGTTTAAGGATTATTGAATCAACATGTCCTCCTGGACCTGATTTAGGAAAAGATTTAACTCTACCTAAAGAAGATACTTGATAACTGCCTTCATAACCCTTTATATCTTTCCAGATTTCTTTAGACATAGTAAACTAATGTTTTAATTGTTTAACAAAGGTAAGTAAAATAATTGATGTTACCAAATAATTTTACATACCAAACCTTAAATTTTCGTTATCCCCATCAATGAGTCTTTTCTTACCACAACTTAGACATTCACATACTCTGTATCCACCTATTTCAGAAAGTCCAACGGTGAATAGGGCATTAAAGAATCTTGTAATTCCTGCTCTTTCTCCCCAGTTATTAGTGGTGTAAATCTCATGGGCTGTGGTTCTGTCACATATGGGGCAGTATGTTTGTACAACTCTGGACATTTCTTAACAGTTCTAACAGTGTCTATATGGACTTTAAGTTCCACTTTGTATTTGCCTCTGTCATAATCTATAATAGCCTTGTTCATGTTTGTCTCTACACTTACGTAAGAAACAAGCACACATAGACCAAGTGTGATTATAGTGAGGACCCAACTCATGATTTTCAGTAGTTTGTCTGCTCCTTTCCCAAAAGGTGGGAGGCTCATCTTACAGATTATGCCAAATCCCACCCACAGCAGTGTACTGAGTATAAATGACCCGTAGCTCATGATAATCTCTACTTTAAGTTCAACATGTTCCGGATAGCATTCCAAAGTTTTACATACCAAGGCTTATGAGCCTCTGTATAGTTCTTGTATGCTCTCTCTTCAAGAATATCCCTTGTTAACAGGTCAAGGTCAGGAAATTTCCTGTAATATCTACCCTCAACAGCCTTTCTGGAAATACCCAGTGTATTTGCTACAGCCTGAAAAGCCACAGTCTTTTCATTATTACTTCTGACCAATGCCTCAGCAATAAGTCTATCTTCTTTTATTGTCCACCTCATAGTTCCTCTTGTTTATTCTTTCTTTGTTTTTGCGCTTTGAGCCTTGCTCTTAAACCTTCATTCTCTGCTATTGGCTTATAAGCAAGATTCATAAAATAATGAAGTAGTGAGAGTACACATACTATGCAGAACCAAGTGAACAGAAAATCATATACTATATTCCCTGATACTGGCATAAGATGGTATCTCAGACCTTTTGTGGTGAACATAATCACCAGCACTACATAGTGACCCAGACAATAAGGACAGTGAATGAGTTCTTCTATCTTTCCACCTATGTGGTCTTCTATAAGATTTCTGAGCCATTCAAATATACTTGTAACACTTATTGTATAGGATATACTGGCTGCACACAATGCTACAGCCAGTATATAAGTCCAATCACCAGACATAATAATCCTTAGGATTGTGGTCTTCCACAGAGCCTGTATACTCATCAGTGTATATTTCCCCTGCTACATCCTCCAGTGCCTTCATCTTGTCAAAGTTATCTATGATGTCACCATCTTCTACATCATGATAGTCTTCAGGGACTATTGCATGATAGGCATCTTTATCAATGGAACCACATCCACATTTTACTACATAAGTGATGTTTATGACTTTTTGTCCAGTCTTATGAGGTATTTCCTGAGACTTTATACTCTCAAACACCTCCCTGAGATTCTCCTCTTCCTGAGGTTCTTCTCTCCTTTTGAATAATTGTCCTATTCCCATGTCCTTATTATCTTAGTTAAGATAGATTCAGATAGTTTTCCATTTGCTTCTCTGATGATAGAATAGGAAGCCTTGTCTACAATACCCTTTATAAGAGCACCAGACAATCTTCCATTAAATCTGCTGTATGCTTCCTCAGATATTCTCTTGGCCAGCTTATCAACATCTCCAGATACAGGTTTGCCCTTAAGATATATCTTGAAGATGTCTTCCGCATCCTCAACTGTAGGTCTTGAAATCTCAAGCCTAAGGTCAATTCTTCCTGGTCTTATGATTGCTGGGTCAAGAGCATCCTTGAAGTTGGTAGCAAGGATTATAAAAGTAGAATTACTTTCAAATCCATCAAGTTCACTCAAGAATGTAGGAACAATGGTGAGGTCCACATCTGATGACCTTCTGCTGCCTCTTGCATTAAGTACAGCTTCTGCTTCATCAATAAATATGACTGACCTCTGTTTCCTCACTCTGTAGTTCTGTCTTGCCCTTGAGAATATACTCTTGATATTATTCTCAGTTACACCAACATATGGACTGAGCATTTCTCCACCCTTCAAATAAATAAAAGAGTCTGGATTCAACTCAGCACCATCAAGGAATGCTGATGCAATAGCCTTGGCTACCATAGTTTTGCCACATCCTGGAGGACCATAAAGAAGAACTCCTCTTGATGGTTCAAGACCCATTCTCTTGAGATAGCCAGGATGTTTTATAGGTAATTCTATAGCATCCCTTATCTGTGAAATCTGGCTCTTGAGACCTCCAATCTGCTCCCATTTGATATGTTCAAACTCTACAGGCTTGACAGGTTTCTCAAGTTCTTCTGGAAGAATACATATAATCATATTCTTGTTTACCATTACCTTGTCTCCTGTCTGTGGATTGTCAATGAGTTTAGGTGATTTAGGTATGATTACCTCATTACCATTTGTCATAACTCTATACAACCCATTGTGCTGAGAGATGACAACACTCTCCATAAAAGGCCCATCCATTACCTTCTCAAGCAGTTCTTCATACCGTGAGATTTTATCTCTCAAAGCATTGATTTCTTCCTGATTGTTCATTTCAGCACCTCCTTGTTAAATGTTGATACTACTGTGAAGGTCTTTTCTCCTTGAGAAATCCCTTCTTTTTTTTTGTTACATGACATTGTTTTTTTTTGTGGGTTAAATAGTGACTCCACTGGGACTTGAACCCAGATAACCTATCTTAAAAGGATAGTGCATTAACCAGTTATGCTATGGAGTCTGCCAGACTACTTGTCTTCGTCAGTGCCACTCTTTGACTTGTTGACGAACATATCAAGCATCAGTACAGCAGACAGAATGTTCCTAAGATTCGGGGTACTCTGTACGGCTGATGCAAGTGCCGTGATAAGACTTTGGCTCTCTCCAATCACTGCACATGTTGATGATTTCTCATCTGTTGCAATGACCAGACATCCTCTGTGTTTCTTGTCTTCAGAAGCCCATTTGATTACATTCTCACAGGCATCTACTCTCTTCTGTTCACCTTTGGTAAGTGTTCTCTCTTCCATGACTGTTTCTCCTCTTTTTATTTGTTAAACATGGACAACAGTCCTCCAAGAGGTCCCATCAGGCTATGCATTACAAGCTGCTTGAGGTCCTCGTCATTGTTCAATGTAGTTTCAAGGGATGCTACTATGAGTTTTCCTGGACCTAACAGGCAGCATGAAGATTTTCCTGCATCTTCCTCATCTTTCCTGTCACCCAGGATGACTACTGCACATCTGTTGTTTGAATCCTGCTCATACCAAGAGGTGATGAGTTCATTGATTTTCTCCTTCTGTTCATCAACAGAGAGGGACTTGAAATCTTTCTCTTTCATTTGTTTTCTTTTTTTTGAGATTAGTACTAATATGCTAAAAAAACATACTTTCAAAGTAAAAAACTCACAGTGCTTCACAGC